>MDSV01224022.1_pt1 | contig 33886 bp, 37 predicted proteins | sample 810851 | NCBI WGS metagenome assembly MDSV01 (sample SAMN05326640, study PRJNA326480) | marine metagenome | isolation source: seawater | place: Atlantic Ocean: North East | collected 2012 | reverse complement strand
CTTTATAAGATATTAAATCTTTTTTACTAAATTTTTTTATAAGTAAAATATCTCCTTTAGTATTTTTAATTTTTTTTAGTTTTGAAATTTTAATTTTTTTTGACATATATTCACCAATTTGTATCTTTTTCATAACCTGCAATCTCTAAAGCCTCTTGGGCTATTTTTTTGAAGATACTTTTGTGATCATTATTTAACTTTTGTTTCCAATCTCCTGATCTCCCTTTTCTAAAAGTATCTTTTTTTTTTCCGTGAAAGCTAAGTTTTTTTTTGATTGATAAATTATCTGTTTTTAAGCTAAATATTTTTTTTTCATTTTGGATTTTTTTATCAGTTGAATCATGCATTGTGAAATTTTGTATTTTGTTTAAAAAATTTTCTTTATTTAGATTAAGCTCCTCATACTTAATTATGGGATATTTATTAAATTTTACCCAGTCGACAATCCAATTATTAAAATATTGAAGCTGGGAAAATTTATCACCTGACTTTATAGTTAACAACGAAGACAAGAAACCTTCGTCAAAACTTTGGTTTTTTATTTCGTGATGTTCCGAATGATTTGGATCATTTATAATATGATAGTATCTAGATATCATCATATCTCTTATATCTCTGATTAAAATAAAAGGTAAAAAATTATTTTTTTCCAGTAACTCAGGATATTTAATGTCAAAATGTGAGTGCACTTTCATAAAATTACTTTTATTTTTTGGTAATAGTTCAAAATACCCACTATGAATTTCATTTGGGTGAGCTGTAATTGGCAATCTTTTAAATCTCCTAATACAAGTATTAAATATATCGATATACCCAAAATTCCTAAAAATTTGCTCTACTAATGTCGATCCAGATTTTGGTAAACTGAAACAAATTATATTGTGTCCTACAGAATATTTTTTTTTCCAAATAATGTCCTTTCTAATGTCATTGTAAACATCATAAAAAAAAAATGTTGGATTATTGATTAAGGTTTTATATGCATAAATTATTGGCATTAAATAGCCATTTTTATTAAGAAAATTTTTCAAAAATTTATCCAACTTTTTTTATTCTTTTTTAAATTTTTTAAGAATTTATTTATTTGATAATTAGAAATGATAGAGATATTTTTTTTGGATTTTAAATGTAGATACCACTCAGAAGTGATTTTAATAGTTTCACTAAAATTAATAATTGGTTTCCAATTCAGTAGTTTAAAAGATTTTTGAGAATTAAGGCTTAATAATTTAGCTTCTTTGATTTTTTTTTTAAATTTTAATTTTTTATATATTTTATATTTAAAGTTTTTGATTGTTTTTTTTAACTCTAATACAACTTTTAATACAGAGTTCTCACTTATAGACTTTGGACCAAAATTGAACGACTCTCCATTTAGCTTTTTATTTTTATTTAAATTATAGGCTAAAGATAGATATCCATTTATTATATCTAAAACATGTTGCCAAGGTCTTGTGGAGTGTGGATTTCTGATTGATATCTTAGAGTTTTTAAACCACGACCTCATACAATCAGGAATAATTCTATCTTTATTCCAATCTCCTCCTCCTAACACATTTCCAGCCCGAGCAGATGCTATTCTGACATTCTTTTTATCTTTAAAAAATGAGTGGTAGTATGACCTAAAACCAATTTCTGCAGCACCTTTCGATGCTCCATAAGGGTCTAGTCCACCAAGTTCATCATATTCAAAATAACCTCTGTTTATTTCTTTATTCAAATAACATTTGTCACTAGTAATAATAATAGCTGAACATTTGTTTTGAAGGTATCTAATTGAGTTAAGTAGGTTTAGTGTACCTATTAAATTTGTCTTCCAGGTTTTAAGAGGATCTTCAAAAGATCTTTTGACAAGTGATTGCGCAGCTAAATGAAATATTATGTCTGGTTTGATTGATAGTACAGTTTTTTTTAATTTGTTGTAATCTGTTATATCAAAGTTTTTTTCTTTTACATGTCTGTATAGTTGATTTTGAAAATAAAAATTATTTTTTTCTTTATTTTTCAAAGATATTCCATAAACTTTTGCTTCAAGTTTAATAAGTGTCAGTGATAACCAAGAACCTTTAAATCCGTTATGACCTAGAATTAGAATTTTTTTATTTTTAAAGTAATTATTCATTTAACTCTATTTCTTTTACCAAATAATCTGTAAAGTTATTGAAGTTATATTTTTTATGTTGATATATATATTTTGAAAAATCATAATTTTTTTTTATTTTTAAGTAATAATTAATATCATCTTCTAAATTGTTAAATCTAAATTTAAAAATTGGATTATTTTTATTTTTTTTTACATCCAAATAATTAAATTTATTATTAATACTAAACAAAGCAACGGGTTTTTTTAAATATAAAGCCTTTTCTATCACTGTTGATGAAAAGCTAATTATTAAATTTGAATTTTTTAAATCTTCGTTAATTTTATTATCATTTTTAAAAATGATATTTTTATTTTTTGTATATAAGATATCTTTAAAATTATCAAAATCACAAAAAATATTTGATCTGTATCTTATTGTTAATTTTATATTAGATCTTTTTTCTATTGTACTGATTAGTTTTTTTAAAGATAAAATATACTCATCAAATGTCTCATACATTATTGGGCTTGTAGCAAAATGTTTTGGCGTTGATGCGTGTAAAAATTTTATCATTACCACATAATTGGATTAAATTTTTTATAAATTTTCTTAGGAAAATTAGAATTCAAAAAATTTTCTGTTATTTTTGACTGGCAAATTATTTGAGAAGAGAAATTGTCATCCACAAAACCCATTGCAACCTCTTTCATTAATTCATTTATAAATTTATTTTTATTATGTGATAATGTGCCATGAGGGATTAATATTGATTTTATTTTATTTTCTTTCGATACCATCGCTATTACAGGCGAAATTATTCCTCTAGTGTGATTAGAGATATAAAGCTGAACATTTAAAATATTAAAAAGATTTTTGGTAAATGGAATAATTTCATTTTGATAATTCACAGCATTAGCAAGTATTTTATTTATACCAAAATTATAGTAATTTATTTCTTTATTATTTAATTTTGATATTAAACTTTTAATTTCATTTTCTAGCTTATAAGTTTTTACAATATAGGGTCTGAAATTTAAAAAAATATCCTTCTTCAATGGATTAAAAATTTTAACCATGTTGTTTAAAAAATTAATTAGGAAATTTTTTTTACTATCCAAAGAAATGCAAATTATTTTCTTTTTTTTGTATAAGTCTATTGAAATTTTTTTAAAATTATAATTACAATTAGAACACATTACAATTTTTTTTTTTTTTATTAAAAATAGAATAATTTTATTTAATTTTTCTTCTAAAAAATTTTCTCTCCTAACATTAGGTACCCCTAAATCTATAAGTCTTTTATTAAAATAAATATCTTTTAGTAATTCATTTATGGTTTTTTTTTCTGATTTTACTTTTTGCCACTTATGACTTTTATATATATAAAATTTTTGTATTTTATTTAACAGCTTTAATAAATAAAACAGCGAGGAAATTGTCTTTAAAAAAAAATGTCTTAAATTGGCTTTATTTGCGTCATTTAAATTATTATTTTTATGCAATTCATTGATAAATTTTTTTTTTACAAATATTACTTTCTTTAATATTTGGTAATGATCTTCTTGGTTTAAAATATTTCTTACATTTGTGGTAATATTTTTAAGTCTGTTATCAAAACAATTGGGATATAAAAAAATTATCTTCTTATTTTTCAGATTAATATTTTTTAAATAATCCAATTCTTTTTTATTTTTAATAATTATATATTCTGTGATCAATTTTAAAGTGGTGGTTAAAATTATTTTAAATCTAATTTGATATTATATTTAAGTGAAATATTTTTTAAATTTGTAAATAACTCATCAGATAATGGTATGCCATTCTTTAATCTTAATTTTAATTTTTTTATTTCTGGATCGTTAGGCAACATTACACTTTCTTTTTTATTTAATTTAGGTTCCTTACGAACACTATTAGTTAACAATTGCATTCTTTTAATAAAATCGTTCTTTCTTACAGACCCATCAGTTTTTAAAATTATATAAAATTGTGACAGCTTTCTATTCAGGCTCAATGGAGTTGTATACATTGGCTTAAGTTTTCTTCCATACTCCATACCAGAGTATACTCCACATAAAATTTCAACCATTGATGCTAATCCAAAACCTTTGTATCCTCCAGTAGGAAGAAGACTTACAATATTTTTTAATAATTTAATGTCCTTTCCTGCTATATCGGAACCATAAAATTCTTTAGCTTTTTTTTTAACCTTCTTCATTTCCATTAATTTGTTCCAAGATATTTTAGATGTTGCCATATCTAAACAATATGGGATAGTTTCTTTTCTTGGAACTGAAATACAGATTGGGTTGGTTCCAAAAAAAGATCTTTTACTATTAGTTGATCTAATTAAAGGGTCTGCATTTGTAAAACATATGCAAATATAACCTCTTTCTGCTGCTCTAAGTGCAATACTTGCCATAGCTCCTGGATGACTTGAGTTTGTTACACTTACAGCACAAATTCCATACTTGTTTGATATTTTAGTGCCTATTGAGATTGCTTTCAATCCAGCAATATGTCCAAAAGCATCATCTGCATTAAGTTTTATTAAGCAAGGATATTTTTTTTTAATCTCAAATTTAGGCCTTGGGTTTTTTCTTCCATATTCAGCAGACATTAAATAGTGAGGTAATAATTTTATTCCATGAGAATCTACACCTCGAAGAGATGTTTCACATAAACAGTATGCAATTTGCTTTGCATCTGAATCTTTCATACCAATTTTTTGAAAAGATTTTTTGGTAAATTTAAGCAAATTTTTAAATAGTATTTTTTTCATTTAACTTAATAAGTTTATTTACATATTTTCCAATTGATAAGCAACTAGTGAGACCGGGAGACTCTATTCCAAGCAAATTTATTACATTATGACTTTTTTTTATATAAAAATCATTAACTTCATTTTTATTTTCATAATATATTTTTGGCCTTAAACCAAATTTATATTTTGAAAGAAGTTTAAATTTTATTTGTGGATAGTATAATTTTATAGAATTATAAAACCTTTTTTTTAATTTTGACCATTTTATATTATTTTTACCTTTCTCAACAGAAGGGCCAAATATGGTTCCTTTATTTATATGTGGAGTTGCATCAACTCTTTCAATTATTTTTCCTGGTTCGAATGTCTGGTAAATAATATGCTTGAATATTCTAATAGGATAATAAAGATAAGCGCCTAATACTAAATTTGTTTTGGGTAATTTTAGATTTTTATTTAGTTTTTTTGCAATTTTAATACTTTCAATTCCAGAACAATTTACAATATATTTAGATTTAAAAATTAACAATTTTTTATTTTTTTTTGAATTTTTTTTAAAAACAAATAATTGTTTATCACTTTTTCTTTTTAAAAATAACATGTTTGTCCTAATAATTAAATTATTGGATAAAGATTTTTTTTTTAAAACTGATATAAATTTTCTTACATCAAATATAGATGAACTTGGTGAATATAATGCAAATTGAGAATTTATTTTTGGTTCAAATTTGCTTAATTTGGCTGAGTTTATTATTTTTAAATTCTTTAATTTATTTATTTTTCCCTGTCTAAATATTTTTTTTAAATTAGTGATATTTTTTGAGTCCGAAATAAATAATTTTCCAATTTCTTTGTATCTAATTCTATTTTTTTTACAAAAAATTTTAAGAAGTTTTCTACCCTCTAAAGAAAATTTACTTTTTAAAGAATTTTTTTTATAATAAATTCCAGCATGTACAACCGAAGAGTTTAAATTTGAATTTCCAAGTCCAACATTTTTATTTTTTTCAATTAATAGAACTTTTCTTCTTTTTTGTGTTAAATAGTATGCAATAGAAAGACCTACAACTCCTCCACCTATTATAATTACATCAAAAATATTGTTTGGATCTCTCAATATTAAACTCTAATTTTGCTATAATATTTTACTCTCTTATTTAAGTCTCTACCTATTAAACCATCAATTAAATTAAGGTCTCTCTTATCTTTAATTATAAAAGATTTATAGGGTTCAAGGTTATAATATCCAATTTTGCCATGCAGAATTGCACTTTTTGTTTTTTTCATGGATTCCAAAAAAGATTTTGCATTCCACATCATAATACAATAGTTCATTAATATAATAGGTTGAAGGTCCTGTGTTTTTTTAAATTTTGAATTAAGTTTAAAATTAATTGGTTTAATTGTATTAGAACTTATTCCATTTAATGCATGAACTTTTATTTTATGTGTTGTTATAAGTGAATTTAATTTTTTTTTTATAAAATAATTTTTAATTTTTTTTATATCATTAAAATCTAACATCGGTGCTATAGGATTAATCCACATTAATATATCACAATCATAATTTGATAGAAAATCGTTTACCACATCGTCAGACTTAGTATTTGATGATCCTAATTTTTTTTTTCTCAAAAAAAAATCACACTTTAGTTCATCAGCAATTTTTTTAAATAGTTTACTGTCTGAGTTAATAATCACATTAGAAAATATTTTTGAATTCTTTGCAGCATTAATAGCATAACTAATAAGCGGTTTATTTTTTATTAAAGCAAAGTTTTTAAATTTTAATCTTTGACTTCCAATTCTCGCTGGAATCATTGCAATTATTTTATACTTTTTCATAATTAATCCTCATGGTCTTTTATAAATATTTCTTATTTTTTGAGCAGGAATACCAATATAAGTTCCTTTGTGACTAAGATTTTTAATAACTGCTGATTGAATACCAGTCATAATATCTTTTCCTATTTTAATTTTTTCTCTTATTATTGTTCCAGCACCAATATAGCAGTCATTGCCAATTCTCACATTTCCTAAAATTGTTACACTTGGAGCCAGATCTGTAAAAGAGCCAATTTTAGTGTCATGATGGATATTGCTACGAACATTTATTTTGCAGCATTTTCCTATCTTAGTATTGTTACCGATAAAGCAAAATGATTGAATAAAACTCCCAACGCCTATCTCTGCATTTTTAGAAACTATAGCCTCATCAGATATATATGTAAGAATATTATTTTTAAATTTTTTAATTAATTTTTTTCTAATTTCTAAAGGTCCCATTGATATACATATTTTTACATTCTTATTTTTTTTTAAAAAGTATTTAATTTTACCAATTGACCCCAAAAACTTTATACTATTTTTTTTTTTTTATTTCCAAAATATCCTAAAATTTTATGTTTAGATTTTAAAAGTTCAAGAATCATATCTTGTTCTAAACCAATAAGAATTATTTCTTTATTTTTAAATTCGTTCATAACGACTATCTATATTTAATCAGCTTTGCGGGAACACCACCCACTACACTATTGACTGCTGTATCTTTGTTTACTACTGAACCAGCTGCTATAACTGACCCAGTTTTTACAGTTACCCCCCCCAGTATTTTTGTATTTGCTCCAATCCATACGTTATCCTCAATAATAATTCTTTTTTCTTTAATACCTTGCTCTTTGATATTTTTATTTAAATCATCAAATATATGATCTTCACTGATAATAATTGTGTTACACGCAATCGATACGTAATCACCAATATTAATATTGCCTCTTCCACCAATATAACAATTATGATGAATTGAAACCCTATTACCTAATTTAATGTTATTTGGTGAAATAAAAGTTACAGCTGCACATATATTGCAGTTTTTTCCCATACTATTAAAAATGTATTTATATAAATAATTTCTTACTTTCATAAGAAGCTTAAAATCAAGATATTTTATTGTTTGTAAAATAATTCTTATTAATAAGTTTCTAATTTTATAAATCATTTATTAAATGTAGTTATAATTTTTTAGGTATTCCTTTATTTCAACAGCATTTTTGTTTAATTCAGACTTATATTCAAAATATTTTTTATAATCGTTATCTTTTATTTTATTTAAAATATTTTCTTTTTCTAAGATATCGCTGATCTCATCTGAAGATAAGATATTAAAAAGATATTCTTCATTTAAATTAAACATTTTTACTTCACCACTATTACTTCTTCCCTTTCCAGACCGTAAATCATTAAATTCACTAAAAATGTATCTATTTGAGCTTTTTATATTTAATAAATCTTGAAAATACGAATTAGGAATTTCTTTTTTTAAGTCTAATTCCGTTAATAATTTCAATATAGTGTTAAAAATATCTGAATGAGAACTTAATTCACTAACATTTCCATATAAATTAAATTTTTTATTAATATGATCATCAAAAGAAAATATTGAAAATGGTACATGTGTTAAATCTTTTAATAATATTCCATCTTTTTTTCTTTTTTCAGGATCTATAAGATCGCTATTACCATGATCTGCTAGCATTAAAAATATAGTATTTTTTGAATTATTTTTGAAATAATATAAAATTTCTTGAAGAGATTTATCTTGATAATTTGATGCATTTTTATGCATCTGAAAATAATCATTTAATAAATTCTTAGTTTTCCATACTTCATTATAAAACTTTGTATTCAAAGGATATCTTTCTAAAGAAATAATTTGTCCTAAAGGAAAACTATTTTTAGATAAGTGAGGATATTTATTTAATATTGTTTTTACCTTACTTGAGAATATTCTTTGTACCTTTAGCCAAATATATCTTTTAAAAATATGATAGAAGTTTTTGAATAAAAAATTTCTAATTTTTTTGGTGTCTTTAAATTTTATTTTAGGAGGTTCGAAAGGAGCATGAACATCTGTATAATGATAAATACAGAAATGTTTTCTTTTTTTTATTTGTTCATGCTTATTAATAATAAATTTGTTAAAATTTAATCCAGGTATATAATAATCAGCCATCGATGGTGATAGGTAGACTGTCTCAGAAAAATCTAAATTATCTCCATCTTTCTCTGAATGAAATAAAGGTTGGGTTCCAAAATAGAGTGTATAATAATCCTTAGAACTAAGTATTTTTTGAATATTAAAATACTTATTTTTTCTAAAACTATTTTTTCTATTCATTGTTTTATGTAGTGAAGGAGGTAAGCCACTTAAAATTGTTGCAAGGTTATTTCTGGTTCCATTAGATACCCCATAATGATTATGAAAATTTAAAAAATTTTTAGAAGCTTTATAAAGGCTTGGGAAATGCTCTGGCGATTTTAGCCATGAATACTTATAAGAAATTGCGTCTACTATTAAAATAACTACGTTCATCAATTAAAATTTCTATTAATCAGATTTTTAAGTATCATGTCTTTATTTTTTGTACCTGAACTTAACTCTTCATTTAATTCATTACAAAAATGTAAGATTTTGTTAAATGAGTTATTTTCATTATTTTTATTTATAAATTCAGATATATTTTTAAATAACCCAGCAATATCTTTCTCATTTTTTAAATAACTAATTATTTCAACCCACATTGTATTTAAATTATTAAAAACAATTTTTTTTTCAATTTTAGAAATTGTTGAGTTATTAAAGCCAGTATCGTCTAAGAAAAATACATAGTTTCCAGCAGCAATAGACTCCATTCCAGCAGTAGCTGATACTAAAGAGTCGTGTATAGAAATATCACATGCTGATGATATTAAAGGGGGTGGAAAATCAAAGTTTTTTTTATGATTATCAGTCCCCTCGTCAACTATTATGCACCTATTAGTGCTAATAGCTTTATCTAATAATTTTTCAATTTTTTTTAATTTAATCCTAATTTCACCTGCTATTTTTGGTTTAATAATCAATCCTAACCATTCATATTTAATTAATTTTTTTATAAAAAATTCATAGTTTTTACAAGATACTTCATAACCATGATTCCACCTACCATCTTTTTTATACCCTTGATCGAAAAATCCAATGATTTTTGTTGCTCCATTTTTTTTAAGTTTATCTTTTATTTGATCTGCTTTAGATTTAAATCTTGGATAGTTAAAATCGTTAATGAAACCTGATTTTATGAAAAATTTATTATTTAATTGAATTCTCTTCTCATTGAATTTTTCTTTGTTAGTTAAATAAAAATAAACATCCGAGTTTGGAATTATCTCAATTCCAGGTCTTTCATAGAAAGATAATTGTATGAAAATTGTACACCCACCTAATTCTGAAATAGCCTTTGCTGCTGCACATTGATAATCTGTATAATAAGAAGTGACATATACTTTAGTATTAGTTTTTTTAAAAAAACTTTTCCATAAATTTTTCTCGAGTACGAATTCCTCATATTTAAGACATTCAAATAAATTGTTATATTTAATTGGAATTTTTTTTTGCTTTTGTGTTATCTCATTAAAAATATTTCCTCTTAATTTTTTTTTTGGATTTAATAAATAGTAAAAATTTTTAGAGATTTTAGTATCAGATAATTGCTTGTCTATAGAATTAAGATCTTTAAGACTTCTCTCACAAAAAACATAATTTTTTGGAAAATTACTCAAATTTAATATATTATTTAAATTATTTTGTATGTAAGCAAATTCGAAACAAATTTTTGTATTTTCTAATTTATATTCTGATTTTTTAAAATATTGTTTGAGTAAATAATAAAATTTTTTTAATTGTAGCTTTAAATAATTTTTAAGAAATAGGATGTATTTTTTAAATTTATATTTTTTATATAAATAAATTTTGATTTTCTTATTGTAAAAATAATTGTAAATGTATTTATCTAATTCACTATTAGGAAGGTAAATTATTACCTTATTTTCAAAATTTAGAAATTTGAAAGAAATTACGTCTGCTAAATAAAATGACCATAATGGTTTAAAATTACTAAAATCAAGTTTTTGTCTTAGAATATTTTTTAAATAGTAATTTTCAAAAAATTTATCTTGATAATTAAAGTTCCTAAAAATCTCATAGGATTTATAAAACTCGATATCAAAAAAATTGTTAAAACCTTCACTATTTTTAATCTCTAGAAAATTCCAAGTTAAATGATTTACTTTTAAACCTAAAAGTTTAAAAATAATTAGATAAAAGTTATGTAATTTTCCTTTAAATAAATAAAATATTTCTATTTTTTTATTGAAATATTTAATTATTAAGAAAAGTCTTAACCTATCAACAATTATATTCATTTATAAGGCTTTTTAACACCTTTTGATTTACCAGACGGTTTTTGTATTAAATATTTTTCATAATTTTTTATTAATGACTCATAATTTTTATTGTTAAAAATACTTTTATTTTGCCAAGCTTCACTCTCATGCCACAACCCTGCAAAATGTAAAAAATAATTATTCATTATGGACGCTCTTACACATTCAATTATAAATTTTTTATTATTTCTATATTTATATAAAAATGGATAATTATAAGCCATTTCGTAATTCCATAATGCTTGAAACTTATAACTTAACCAAGTAATTTTCTTTGTTTTTTGCATTTCATAATTAAAATGCCCTTCCTCACCACCACCAGTAAGAGTTTTAATTTTTTTATCATACTTAAAAAACCAACTATTCATTATATCTGAATGGTTTTTTGCATTAAAAATCACAACACCTGTACAAGCGTAATCTTTTTGTGGAGGTAATTTATTATATTTATAAACATCTTTGAGTTTCATAAAAAGTGCAGAGTCTAAAGGATATTTTTTGCTGTAATATTTATTTCTAAAATAGGCCATCCTTTTTTTAACTACATATTCATCATAAGGTAGATTATTAACTTGTGAAATTAAACCAAATGATTTTTTATTTTTATAAAATTGAAAAATATCTGGTGACCCATGATAATTAATAATAATATCACAATCTAGCAAGCATATATTATTTACATCAAATTTTTCTGAAACCTTTTTTCCTACTAAAAGTTTTTGCCAGTTTGGTATTTTCCAAAATTTATTACTTTTTTCTACAAGATGATCTTTTATTACAATAAGACCTATACCATATTTTTTGCAATACTCTTTCCAACTTTTTGATGCAAATTTATCCCATTTTTTAAAATATTTTTTTCCAATTATAACTGAAACAATATAATTATTTTTGTAATTTGGTTTGATTAACCTTTTAATCATTATTAATTAACCTCGTAATATGTTGTGTGGGTTTCATAATCAAATTTTTTTAAATTTGTTTTATTTAAATGCAATAAATCTTTTAATGCCTCTGTTTCCCCAGGCCATCTGTCATCATTTAATTCATCAAATACAACCAATGCACCCTTTGGCATCAGGGGTAAAAAATTTTTTAATGCAACAACTGTGGGCTCATATAAATCGAAATCTAAATATAATAGAGAAATAATTAAATGTTTATTTTTTTCTACATATTTTGGGATTGTTTTTAATGCATTACCTTTAACTAATTGAATTTGCTGAATATGACTTAAAGGTTTGTTTAAATCTTGAATTTTTGATATTTTTTTTAATTCATTATAACTTACATCGTTTAAATATTTTTTTTTTCCAAACCTATCTTTTTTCTTATTTATAGATGTAAAGCCCTCAAAAGTATCAAACCCAATTATCTTCCTTTTAAAATTGTAAGGGTCAAAAATATTTGATAATTGATAATTTAAGAATAAATTGTTTCCTTGATATACTCCACATTCCACAATAGAGCCTTGAATATTTTGTATTTTTCTAAATAAATCAATCCTTGAAATAAGCCTAGAAATTGATTGTCTGTCTCTATAAACCTCAGGATTTCTTAATATATATTGCTTTGAAATAGTTTTTAAAAAATCATGAATTTTTTTTTCATAAATATGATTTTTTCTTGATTTTCTATTTTTTGGATTTTTCATTTTTTGATTATTTTAAAATTAATTTTTTATTATTAAACATGTATATTTTATTGCAAAAACTTAGTATTCTTAAATCATGAGATATTAAAACAAACGTTTTTTTGTCTTTTTGACATAAATTATCTAGAGTTCTTATTATTTCGTCTTGATTATCCTGATCTAACGCATTTAATGCCTCGTCTAAGAAAAATACTTCTCTATTATGATATAATGACCTTGCCAATGAAATTTTTTGTTTCTGACCACCGGACAAAACTGATCCTCTTTCTCCTAAATTAGTATTTTCTTTAAATTCAAGACTATTTACAAAATTATCCAATTTTAATTTTTCAAAAATTGAAAATAATTGTTTATTTTCTTTCTTATCTAGCTTTTCTTTAAAAGTAATATTTTCAATGATTGTACCATCAAAAATAAAGTTATCTTGTGGGAGATAAGCACACTTATTTTTCCACAAATAAAAATTATTAGATGTCAATTCTAAATTGTTATTTAAAATTAATTTTCCGTTAAAATTTCTATTTATTCCCAACAAGATGTCTAATAAAGAAGTTTTGCCAGATCCAGATGGTCCTAGAACTCCAATAGAATCACCTTTATTTATTTCAAAATTTAAACTTTCTATTATTTTATTGTTGGGTTTATAACCAAAATTTAGGTCTTTAATTTTTAAATTAAAAAAAGAAGTTTTTTCAGAATTACTAGTCGAAGAAAATTTAATATTGTTTAAATCTTTTTTATCTCCATGAAACTCATTATACAGTTTATTTATAGAAAAGTTACCAAAATTTATATTATTAATTGAATTTATTATAGAGTTTATATATGGAACCAATCTTGATATTGCAAAACCAAAAACTGCTAGATTAGATATAAGAAGAGAATTATCTTTAATATAAAAATTACTAAACAGAATGTATGATACGAGAAAAACAACAACTAAAATTTCTAAAAAAAGTCTAGGCGAAATAGAGACAAGTATGTATTTTATAGCGTATTCCATGTTTTTTTGTGCATTTAAAACTAATTTTTTTAGGAAAAAATCTCTATAGCCTAGAGTTACCACTTCTTTAAAGCCATCTACACTCTCTTTGATTGTTTTAAAAATATTTCTTGAAGCTTTACTTGTCCCTTGTCCATAAATTTTCATCTTTGGCCTTAAAAATAAAATATGAACAATTATGAAAAATACTATAGTAAAAATTAATATTCCCATAAAAACTGGATTCATATATAATAAATATAAAACAATTACAGACACAATTATTATATCTACTAAAAGATTCATGATTGAAAATAAAACTTTACTTGAGAAAGTTTTAACCAAGCTTTGAATATTCTCAATTGAACCTGACACACTTGACTCTATTAAATCTGAGTAATTCTTATCAAAAATTTTAGATAATAGTTTTTTTTGAAGTTGTATTTGTTGATTGTATATAAATGTAGATACGAGATATTTTATCAAAAACGTAGCTAGACTTTTAAGAATAAAAACACCTACTAGTATAATGCTTAAAGAAATAATTAGATCTTGATTAGGAAAAATTATATAAATATATCTTATTACAATATCAAATTTTGTTACATACTCTGGACTTGTGAAATAAGCAATATATGGCGCAATAATACTCATTCCAATTAAATCAATTAAAGATGAGATGAAGCCTAGAACAGCAAAAAAAACTATTTTTGTTTTTTTCTCACCAACAAGAAAGAATATTTTTTTTATAAACCTAGGTTTCATTCCAATAATTTTCTAAAATTTAAAATATTATGATTTTGTTAGTTAGATGGAGGATATATTGTACAATTTTTTAAACATAAATCACATGGATTTCCAGATAGTGCTTTATTTCTCATTTCTGTGAAATACTCACCATCCCAAATAGATTCTACACTTGAATTCTCATCTAATATATTGCCAATAAATCCCTTAGAACCATTATAATCTTGAGAGCAAAGAATAACATCACCATTAACTGTTATTGTCATAACATTTAAAAGACTATTACATGTCTTAATAGCTTCAATATGTTCTAGCGGTTCATATGTTTTTTTTTTATATTTAGGATCTTTTGATGGCTTCACTTTATCTCCATATCTAATATATGGATTCTTAAATCTCGGGATTAATTCTATTTCTTCACAAAATTTTTGAAATAATTTTATTTCGTCATAATTATGCTCAAAGACTATAAATTGTGGGATAACGTAAACGGGATCACCATATTTTTTATTGATGCTACTAATTAACTTTAAATTTCTTAGAGCAATCTCTACTTTACCTCCAACTCTGTATTTTTGATAAACTTCTTGAGAAAAACCATCTATTGAAACAATCAAGGTACCACAGCCTTTTGTAATTAATTTTTCAATTTTTTCCTCATTTAGAAGCAATGAGTTTGTACTAATATGAACATGCGCATAATCTGATACCATTTCTATGTAATCATATATATTTTTATTCATAGTCGGCTCTCCCCACTTATGTAGGTAAACTAATTTAGCGTGTTTCTCTATCTTTTTGGATATAATATTAAATTCTTTTGGTTTAATAATGCCTTTAGTTCTCTCCACTCCATCAATGCCGATAACACATTCTGGACAAGCCAGATTACACGCTAAAACTGTTTCAACGTAAAAAACTTTTGGATATCTTGAAAAACCTGCTGTTACACCTTGATCAGGTGATCCTTTGTATTCTTTTGGATATTCAGGTGATTTTTTTAAAAGCATATATGAACCTTAATAAATTTATTACTTTTTTTTAAATTTCAATTTACAATTATACATACGAAATAACGTGTGAACAAATGTAAATTTAACAAATTTTATTGCCATATAGGAAGATCAAATTTTTGATTAATTATATTTTCCCTTGAAATTAATAATCCCTTATCGACAAAATTTAGTAAATTTGCAGTTGATACAGCATCAATATTTTTATTTAAAAGACCTTCATGTAAATGCATCCAATTACCAGCACCACCTGATATTATTATAGGTGTGAGAGTGTCATTAAAAAACTTCAACATCTCAAAATCATATCCTTGTCCAGTACCATCTTTATCGATTGAAGTTAAATAAATTTCACCAATTTTGTACTTCGATAAATATTTTAAATATTCTTTAATTTTAATATTAGATTTAATTTTATTTTCATTATTCCAAATTTTGTAATTATTTTTATTTTCTTTAACTAAATCTATTGATACAACAACACATTGAGAGCCAAAAACATTTACAAATTCACTTAAAATTTTACTTTTATTTAAAGCAATTGAATTTACTATAATTTTATCAGAGCCAGATCTTAAGATTCTTTTTGCCCTGTCTAAAGTATTTATACCACCGCCAGCAGCTACAGGAACAAATATACCATTTGTAATTTCTCCTAAAATATTACAAAAATCATTGAAAGAATTATCATCTTTTTTGCCAATATTAATTACAATTAATTCATCAATTGCACTTGCAATTTCTTTAAAATTATAGTTTTTTTTTAACCAATTTATATTTCCTATTTTTTGTATTTTAAAGTTCCTGCTTATTAAAAAGTATCTTTCAGAATATAATAAGGTAAAAATTATTCGTTTCTTTGGCATTAATTATTAAGATAGTTTTTTAATACTTGAAGTCCATTCTTCTGACTTTTTTCTGGATGAAATTGTGTGCCAAAAATATTTTTACTCTCGTATGAAGCAATAAATCTTTTTCCATGATTGCAATATGCTAATTTAAAATTTTGGGGTTTTAGTGATTTAAAAAAAACATAAGAGTGAACAAAATAAAAGTTATTTCTATTTTCTAAATTCTTAAACAACACGCTGTTTTTTGGAAATTCAACTTCATTAAATCCTATATGTGGTATTTTAAATTTTTTCTTATTTAAATTTAGTTTTTTTACTTCACCATCAAATAAACCAATACCCCCTATTTTACCACCTTCGCTTCCACTTTTTCCCATTAATTGCATTCCTAAACATATTCCTAATATTTCTCCATTTCTATTAAAGATATTATCTCTAATAGCTCTGTCTATTTTTTTTTTTTTCAAGATTGTCATTGCTTTAAAGAACGAACCAACACCGGGTAATATTAACTTTTTAGCATTTAAAATGAGTTTTGGATCGCTTGATACAATTGATTTTAATCCTAAAGAATTAACTGCATTAACCACTGATAAAATATTACCCATGCCATAATCAATTATAATAATATTTTTTATTTTTTTCATATAATTTTAAACTTAGCTTTAAAACCATAGCCATTTTTTTTTACAGAAAATAATTTTTTATTTGTCCATTTTTCCAAAATTTTAAAGAATTGTTTTTTTTTTATTTGATAATAATCCAGATATAAGTCAAGGTTATGTTCTGGAAATTTGCCATCATATATTTTCACTAAACTTTTCCCTTGATCTCTTGTCATTGCTCCCCTCCTAATTTCAATTCCGACATCCTGAGTAGCCCTTCCAAATCCAAATTTTAGATACATCATGTAAGTGTGTAAATCATATAAAGCTTGATCTGTCTGTGCAAAATTCGTAAATGTACCAGAATTACTTTCATCGTACTCTTGTAAATTACAAAATTTTTTCGCAACCATATAATTTCTATATGAGTCCCATGGTTCAAAACAGCTCCAACATGTTAAGTGAAGTTTATTTTTTTGCCTTTTAAAACTTTTTGGTAATTTAAACCAGTATAATTCTTTTTCAGAAAGTTTAGAGAGTTTTAATACTTTTTTATAACCTCCCTCTAAAAAAATTTTTTCTAAATCTTGAGGATCGAGGAATAACTTATCTTTTTGAAAGTTTCCTCCGTATTCAACTTCTCCATTTTCACCATAAAATATTAAAGGTATTTTGTAAGTTAAAGCAGTTCTAATGACTACTGAAAAGATCGAAACCAACCATCCAAAATATGGAAAACCCATATGAATAAAACCAAGTTTGTTTATTATCTGCATGCTGTTTTCATTTGCTGTTACATGAATATGATCGTATCCACTTCTAACAAAATTCTCTAAATTCTTATCTCCAACAGATAGAGTAAGTGGTGGCCTTGATGTAACAGTAAGTGGTCTTAAATTAAATTTTGATTTTAATGTATGGGCGACATAACTACCGTCTTTACCTCCACTTACTGGAACTATGCAATCAAAGTCAGAATTTACCGATTTATATTTGTTGATTAGATTTTTTAGATATTTTTGTCTTTTGCTCCAGTCATATTCTTTTTTTTTTTCACTCCACTGACATGCATTGCAAAAACCCCTATCATCAAATTGTATTCTTGGTCTTGTGGACATATTTAAACAATTTTTACACCAAAATATATTGTTGTTTTTTGTCATAGTTTTTACAAACTCCACCCATCATCGATTATAATATTTTGTCCATTAATGTATTCTGAATTATCATCTACTAAAAATAAAATTGCCCCAACAATATCCTTAGTATCTAGAAGTCCCTTATTTAGACATGATGATTTATATCTTTTTTGAAAGATTTTTGGCTGACCATCCTCTATGCCCCCAGGACTTATAGAATTAAATCTTATTTTTTTTCCCTTAAAATATTTTGCAAGGTATTTGGTAATTGATATTACGCCAGATTTTATTGCAGAATACTCTATTGGGGATACCATATTTAAATTTTTATAGTGTTCAAATTTTGGGGGCCTTACACCTTGAATCGAAGAAATCAAAATTAAATTTCCATACCCTTGTTTATCAAAATATTTAGCAATTTCTGCAGCAAATATGATTACTGATCCAAGTTGATTATTCAAATCTTTAAATAAATATTTTTCTTTAATATCTATAAAGGATTTTCCCCAATTCTTTGATTTTGGATAAAAACAGTTTATAGCAACATCAATTTTTTTATGGGATTTAATAGAATTTTTTATTAGTTTTATGACGTTTTTTTGACTAGTTAGGTCAGTGTAAATTATTTGATTTTTTTGAAGATTAAATTTCTTTTTTAACGACAATAATTTTTTTTTATTTTTATCCGCAATTATTACTTTATATTTTTTTTTTATTAGACTTTCAGTTATACCTGCACCTATAAGACCTGCGCCTCCGCAAACTAATATTATTTTTTCTTCCATTGGTTCTTAAATTTTTTGAATAAATACTCTGCTATTTTAAAATCAAATAAATTATCAATATCAGTTGATCTAAACTCAGGTATTACATTAATTTTTACTTTTCCGTCAAATATGTTGGTGTTATTAAGAATATATTCTGGTCTACAAACATATGCGATTGTTGTCAAATTGTATATTTTATCCAAATCTTGTCTTCTGAAATATTTTTTTTTTGTTTTTTGATATATTTTGGCATATCCAAATTTATTTAATTTTATCATATTAAATTTAGGGTGCCTTGTAGTTTCTGAAGCAGTTAACACTATATCGACCTTTTTGTTAAGTTTAGAAATGGCAGAAGTAATGTCCTTCTTTATTTTTATTGGTGATGTACACGGCATAGAAACAAAAATATCAAAATTATCATTTTTTTTTTTTAATATATTAATTGCGTGCTCCCAGGATTGCCATTCGTTCGAATTATCTTGAGCCAAAGACCTAGGTCTAAGTATTGGAAATATTCCATATTTTTTTCCTAAATTTCTTATTTTTTCAGAGTCAGAAGATATAAATATCTTATCAAATATTTTAGTTCGATTTGCAAATTCAAAAGTATGCTCAATAAGTGGTTTGTTTACAAACTTTTTTATATTTTTATTTTTTATACCTTTTGAACCAGATCTAGCAAAAATAAACCCATAAATCTTCATAATTTTTTATACTTTTATAACTTTTTTTAATTTATTTGATTTGAATGCACCAACTATAACCTTAAGAGTCTGCACTGAATTTAAAAGTGATGTATGACTTAATTTATTTGTTTTTATTTTCTTAAGAAAATTTAAAATTTGATTTTTGTAGGCATACTTAATGTTTTCTTTCTTATACTTTTTGTTTTCTGAGATTATATTGTCTCTAGCAATATCCCAAATTATAAAACCATTTTTTAAATTTATCCTACATTTTCTTGAATTTATTTTACTATCAAAGTTAAGTATTAAATTAACAATTATATTATTTGTTAAATAAAAAGTTAAATTTGCCCCACTCTCAACATTAATTTTTAAATTGTTAGAATAAATATACTGTGCACTTACAAATTTGATTTCACCAAAAATATTCCTTATGTAATCAATTTCATGACTTAATTCTAATAATGCCCCACCTCCTAAATTTTTATAAGAATATGGATAGTTTTTAAAAGAGTCTTTTTTCCATTTTGGAAGGTAAGATAGAGCCTCGCAATAAATTGTAGAAACGTTTTTTAAGTTTATTTTTTTTTTTAATTTTTTAAAACTTCTCAACTCTTGTAGAACATATCCAACATGTGCATGTACCTTTTTTCTTTTTGTAGTATTGATTAATGATTTTAAATTTTTCATAGAATTTGAAATTGGCTTCTCAACAAAATAATGAATTTTATTTTTTGCTAAAATTAAAGCTTGTTTTGAATGTTCTGATGATGGAGAACAAATAAAAGCGCACTGTATTCCCTTTTTAATTGCACTATCAACACTATCAACAACATGATCTGCCATACTTTCATGGTGTATATTTTTTTTTCTTTGAGATCTAATTAGTGTTATTTTAGTGTTTTTATTAATATCTTTTAAGATTTTAAAATATTTTAACCCCATATTTCCAAATCCTATTATGCCGATATGGTTTATGATCATAATTTTAAATTTAATTAAAAGTCTAACAGATTTATCGTTTTTTTATAATCTAGCCAATTTCCAACATCATGCCAGCTCTTTGAAGAAATATTATATGTTCCAATTTTGAGATTATTTGATTTTAATAATTTAATTAAGTCTATAACATCAAAAAATTTATCATTTGGTATTAATTTTAAAATTTTTGGACTTAAAACATAAAATCCAGTATTAATTAAATAATTTACTGTAGGTTTTTCTAGTATATTAATAAGGTTCTTATCTTTATCAACTTTACAAGTTCCATGCTCAATTTTATACTCCATTTTTGATACAGCTAATGTGAGATAGTTATCCTTTATTTTGTGAAACTTAATCATTTCATTGAAATCAAAGTTAAAAATTACATCACAATTAGTTATAACTATTGGTCTTTTAAATTTTTTTTTAATTTTTGAGATAGCTCCAATTGAACCCAATGGTTTATTTTCATAAATAAAGTTAATTTTTTCTTTAAGTTTAATTTCTGAAAAATATGCTTTTAATATTTGGCTTTTATAATTAACAGATAAAAAAATTCTTTTAAAACCGTACTTGATAAATTTTTCAATTATCCTTAAAATTATTGCTTTACCCTTAACTGGTATTAGGGGTTTTGGTAATATTTTAGTGAATGGTTCAAGCCTTGCTCCTTTTCCCCCAGCCATTATAATAATGTCATTTTCTAGTTTTTTAATTTTTTTCGGTTTTTTTTTAAAGTTTTCGTTATATAGGATTTTTATTATTTTTTTTTGCTCATCTACTACTGGAATTAAATCAATTAGATTTTTGAATAGATTTTTTACTTCAAGGCTCGAATATTTATTTACAATCAAAAATTTGGGTCTTTTATTACAAACAAATTTTAATTTTGTCTTTAAACTTTTTTTTTTAATAATAGACTTTCTTAAATCACCATCAGTTAAGGTTCCAAAGAGTTTTTTTTCTTTTATAATTATTAAACAACGTTTACTGGTAATCCTCAGTTTTTTAAGAGCAAACTCTATATCTTTGTTATAATCTACTAATAAATTTTTTTCTATTTTATTCATTTTTTCATTCTTTTGAAAATATTATTTTAAAAGACTCTGCAAATTTAAAACCTGCTTGTGATCCTCTTAAAATCGCCAAACTTCTTATTGAATCAATGCTTCTTGGAAATGGATGTTTCTTTAACTCTGATTTATAAATTTTCATAATTTGTATTTTTTTTTTTATATTATCGGAAACGTCAACAAAATAATTTGGTTTAAAAGTTTCTTTTAAGGAAAAATTTGTTTCTGATAAAACTTCATACTCTATAATTTTTTTCAAATATGGGTTTCTAAAAGATTTTGATGCAGATATTGAGCATTCATTGATTATTTTATGGTCAGAGTGAACATCAATACTTGAGGGAATTAATATTTCATCTGGTTTTAAATTACTTAACACCTGAGATAATTTATTTATTATTTCACCCCTTGGATAAAGATCCATTTCTGAGGTATAATAATTCAATTTTGTAATACTTTTAAATTTATAGATTTTATTTATTTTGCTAATTTCTTTAGATCTGGTTAAATATTTTCTATCTTTTTTAGTATTTTTCATTTTAGTAACAAATAACAGGTGTATATCTAAAATTTTTGAGTTTTTTAGTATATACCCTCCACATCCTAATGTTTCATCATCTGGATGGGGTGCAATAATTAAAATTTTTTTTTTCATATCAAATAATCATTTTTTTTAAGATTTGTTTTAGGTTTATACTTTTTAATAAGTAAAGCATTATCTCCACATTTAATCAGAATATTATTATTTTTTATACTTAACACTTTTCCAGGCTCAATATTATTATTTTTATAAATTACTCTTTTTGCTTCAATGATCTCTATTTTTTTACTCTTGAAGATAAAATGGGAGTTTGGATATGGCTTATGTAAAGCTCTTGTTAAATTATATATATTCTTGGAACTCATTCTCCAATCAATCTCTCCATCTTTGTAACTTCTTTTTCTCCAGTAATTTGATAATTTATTTTCTGACTTTATTTCATTTTTAATATTATTTTTTTTTAGTATTTTTAACAATGGCTTAATTTGTTTTAATGCTTTGTTTGTTAACTTAACATATAACGAATGAGCATTATCATTATTATCTATTTTTACTCTATCTTGAATTAAAACTTTACCAGTGTCAGGTTTTTTACCCATTACAAAAAAAGAAGATCCAGCATATTTTAAACCTAGTGATAAGCTCCAAATAATTGGATGCCTACCCCTATTTTTTGGCAATTCACTTGGATGATAACCTATTGAACTAATACGAGGAATTTTTAAAACTCTTAAAGATAACAATTCAGACCAACCAAAACAAAAAATATAATCTGGAGACTTACTTTTAATCCATTTCATTATTTTAGAATTGTTAATGTCCTTACAATAAATAAATTTAATATTGTATTTTTTACATATCTTTCCTAAGTCATAGAAATCACTGTTAAAAGTCGATGATTTTTTTGTACAAACACCCACGATTTCAACAGGTGTACTTCTAATCAAGTATTCTAATATAGAATTCGAAAAAATTACGCTCCCAATAAAAACTACCTTCATATTTTAAAGTTTATATCAAAAAATTTTTTACCAGGTTTAATTTTACTTAAATTTATACGACTTAAAAAATTAGAAATTACTCTTGAGGCCTGTCCGTTACCATAAAGATTCTTTTTAAATAGTTTTTTCTTATTTGAAATTTTAAGAATTTGATTAACTTTATTTGTTATTTCAATTGATTTTGAAGTAACAGTAAACACTGATGGTGACATTTCTCTGCCAGATTGTCTATTTCCAATATTTATTGTTGGTGTTTTTAAATATGGAGCCTCTATAACTCCACTTGAAGAATTTCCTAAAACTAAATTTGATATTTTTACAAGAGACAAATAATTATTGTGACCAAGGGATTTATAAAAATAAGTATTTTTATAATTTCTACAAAAAAATTTTATTTTTCTTGAGATTATATCACTATGATTATCAAATGTGGGTAAAGTAAAAATAATTGTACAGTTAGTAAAATGTTTTAAAGCATTCAGTAAATTATTTATTTCTTGGACTGTAGTTTTTTTGTTAGTTGATATTGGGTTTTGTGTAACAACAAAAATTTTATTTAAAAATTTTATTTTTAAAATTTTTTCCAAATTTTTTTTACTTATAAATTTCATTTTTTTAATCATGTCTACAGATGGTGATCCAGAAGTAATAACATGTTTCGGATTTTCGCCCATTTGTATAACTCTTTTTCTGTAAATTTCATTAGAAGTGAAATGAAATGTTGAAATTTTAGTTATTGAATGCCTTACGTAGTCATCAATTAAACCGTAAGTAGACTCACCACCATGTATATGTGCAATTGGTATATTATTTATGAGTGAAGGTAAGCCAATACTATATAACTCAAAACGGTCTCCTAGTATTAATACCACATCTGGTTTAAATTCTCTGAAATAATTATTTATTTTTTTTATACCTTTTGATAGTGCAATAGATATATTATTTTCATTCGATTGATCGTTAAGTATATTAATTTTTTTTATAGTATTGAATTTATCTAATTTAATCTCATTAATAGTACTTCCAAATTTTTTTTTTTAAATGTGTCCCAGAAACTAGAATTTTTAAGATAATATTATTCTTTTTTTTTAACTCATATAAAATTGACTTTAAAATACCATACTCACTTCTTGAGGCTGTATAAATTAAAATTTTTTTTTTTTTCATATTCATACTCTAATCGGGTCTCCAGATTTAAAATTAAATTTAGCTTTTTTATTTAATAGTTTATTCCATTGAGATGCAGCAATAAATTTACCAGGCCTTAATGTAATTAAATTTTTTTTAGAAAATTTTTGACCTTTCAAAATATGAGTCTTTGCAAAAATAGATTTTCTTATATGAATTGAGTTTTGTTTTTCTTTTCTTGTAATAATTTTTTTTTTACTACCAAGTATTTTTTTTATTGATTTTAGTTGATTTATAAATTCAAATAGTTGTGATGTTTGCAAACTAGCTTTATGATCTGGTCCATCCATATTATTGTTTAAAGTTATATGTTTTTCTATAATCTCCGCTCCGAGATTTACTGCTATTACAGATGCCAAACTGCCTATTGTATGATCAGAAAATCCAATAGAACATTTAAGTTTTTTTTTTAAATAGCTAATTGTATTTAGATTTGCACTATCAAAATGTGTAGGATACTCCGATGTACAGTGAAGTACTGTAATATTTTTTTTTGGGGTTCCCGCATTTATTAAAATTTGTAAAGCATTTTTGATTTCTTTTAATTTACTCATGCCAGTTGAAAGAATAATTTTTTTTTTAAATTTACCTAAATGTTGTAAGTATGGAACATTATTGATTTCTCCAGATGGTACTTTTATAATTTCTATTTTGAGACTTATTAGTAAATCAATACTTTCGATATCAAAAGGGGATGAAATAAATCTGATTGATTTTTTTTTACATTGATAAATTAATTTTTCATGATCGATTCTACTTAATTCATACTTTTTTAGCATTTTAAATTGGCTAATATTACCCTTCAGATTTTTTTTTTGATATTCAGCACTAGATGAATTTTTAGAAACTAAATTTTCAGTTTTATAGGTTTGAAACTTTACATAATCTGCACCAGCTTTAGATGCAATAGAGATAAGCTTTTTTGCTAGATGTAATTTACCATTATGATTCACTCCTACTTCAGCAATAACAATCGGTTTTATCATCAAGATTTAATTACTATAAAAAGTTCCTGCTTGTATAAAAGATTTCTTAGGTAAGATACTATTTTGTTTTACAATTGCCCCACTACCAATAAATGATCCTTCTCCAATTGTAACACCACCATTTATAATTGCTCCAGGACCTATATGACAATTATTTTTTATAGTCACATCATGTTCTAAAATCGAACCTGAATTGATTATGCAATTCTCATGAACATCGCAGTATGAGTTAATAAAAACATTTTGCATTATTATGGTACCATCAAGAATATTTGATTTTTTAGAAACTGTAGAATTTTTTGAGATTATTTTTGGAAATTTAAATCCAAGGTTTTTAAATTTTTTATAAATATTCTGCCTTGTATTTGCACTTTTAATTTGTCCAATTGCGATAAGTAAGTTATTGCATTTATGTTTGCTCATTATTTTTATTAAATCGTTTTCTACTCCTAATATATTTAATTTGTAATCTGTTTTAGAATTCTTTTTATCTACAAAACCTAAAACTTTAAATTTTTTAGTAGCATTTTCAATTACATCCAAACATGATCTTGCATGTCCACCCGCACCTATTAAAATAATATTCATTATTTTTATTTTAAGTCTTTAATTTTTTGAAATTTTTCTATGTATGAATAAATTTTTTTAATATCAATATTTTTTATTTCCAAACCAGAAGGTAAGCATATGTGAGTGTTTATTATTTTTTCAGCTTTAGTTATTTTATATTTTTGAAAGTTTTTCATTTTTTTCTGCTTATGCAATAATTGCCAAATTGGCCTCGATTCAATCCCATTTTTATTTAAATAAAACAGTAATTGTTTAAGAATTTTTTTATCAGTAATATTTATTTTTAAAATATTTAACCAATTATTTTCATGTTCGTTTGTGTGAATAATATTAAAAAATTTATTTTTATTAAATATTTTTTTATAATTATTTCTTAATTGTTTTTTATATTTTAATATTTTTTTTATTCTTCTTAATTGAAATAAGCCAATGGTGGCTAAAATATTTGGCAATCTATAATTGTAACCAATATCATCGTGCTCAAAGTAAAAATTATTTTTTTTAGCTTGCGTGGATAAATGTTTGGCTTTTTTAGCATAACTAGGATTTTGGGTTACGATCATTCCTCCGCCACCAGAAGTAATAATTTTGTTAGCATTAAAGGAAAAACAGCCAAAGTCTCCTAGTGTTCCTGTATGTTTTTTTTTCGAAAAATAACTTCCCAATGAACCAGCTGCATCCTCTATTATTATAATTCCAAAGGTGTTACAAATTTTTTTAATTTTTTTAAAATCACATACTCGGCCAAAAGCATGAACAACTATTATTGCTGAAATTTGTCTTTTTGATTTTTTATTAAACAATTTTTTTTTATATTGAAAAGTTTCTTTGTTTAAAAATTCTAAAACTGATGAAATATTCAAATTAATATTTTCATCAATATCGAAAAAAACCGGATAACAATTATTATATAAAACTATATTTGCCGTTGAAATAAAACTTACACACGGTAGTAAAATTTCAGTTTTTTTTTTTATATTACTTGACAATAAAGAAAGGTGTAATGCACTTGTCCCATTAATACAGCTTATAGCATGTTTTGACCCAACAAATTTAGCAAATTCATCTTCAAATATTTCTACATTTTTACCTGCATAAGATATCCAACTTGACTTAAGAATTGTTTGAACTTCTTTAATTTCAATTTTTGTTAAAAGTGGTTTATGAAGATTCAACATTATAATTTACTTTGTAATTACCAAGTTTGTTAACTTTTAATTTTTTATTTTTTTTTAAAAATTTTATTATTTCCTTTATGCCATCGTCTACAGAATATCTTGTTTTAAAATTCAGTACCTTTTTTACTTTTTCAAAACTTACATTGTAATCTCGCCTATCCTTTGACTCTTTTAATACAATGTATTTAGAATTTTTAATTTTATTTCTTATTAATTCGAAAATTGTCATCTTAGAGTAATTATTTTTCGTTGAACCTGCATTAAAAATTTGAAAGTTAATTTTATTTTTTTTAGCCTTTAAAACAACGTTGATTAATCTGGCAAAATCACCCACATGGCAATAAGGTCTAAAAGTATCAACATCATAAAGTTTTAATTTTTTTTTTGTGAAAAGAGTATAAACAAATTCATTTATAGTTAAATCAAACCGCATTCTTGGTGAAATTCCAAAAGCTGTTGCAAATCTTAATATACAAAAAATACTTTTTGTCTTTTTTTTTAAGGATAAAATATATTTTTCTATTCCAACTTTATTTTTTGCATAAAGCGATAAAGGTTTAAGAGGTGCTTTTTCATTTATTTTAGTACTTTTGTTGGCGATCCCATAATTTGAGCAGGTAGAAACAAATATTACTTTTTCTAAATTTTTTCTAGCACAAATTGAGATGAGTCTTTTAGTTGCATTATAATTTATCTTTTTTGACAATATTGGATATTTTTTTGTAATTGGATCACCAACCAGACCTGACAAAATTACAACATAATTATAGTTACTGATGATAGATGTAATTTTTTTAGTATTACAAATATCACCATAAATAAAATTTTTTATTTTTTTTTTTTTTAATTTTTTTTCGTAAATAAGATTGTCAAAAGAAGTTACTTTATATTTTTTTTTAATAAGATATCTTTTGACAACTTTGCCTATGTAACCTTCTCCACCAAATATAATTACTTTTTTCATTTCACATATATATTATTACGATTAATTAATAAGCATAGCTCCGCACTTTGTAAAAATAACAAATTTTTACATTAATAATCATATTAAGTTTTAAACAGGTCTATAAAGATAATTTTTCTTTTTAGACACTGTAGTTTTATATTTACCCAAAAGTATTTTAATTGATAAAGAATTCTCTTTAATAATATTAAAAAACATACTTGTGAAAGGTCCAGATAAAAATTTAAATTTTTCGTTTTCGTTAAAGTCAAAAAAGGATTGTTTTAGGTAACCTTCATCATCCTCATTTAATTTACATCTACTTATAAAAGAATTTATATCATTTTGTGATTTTATGTAATTATTTAAAAAATATTTAACACCTCTGCAGTTTTTAAGTAAATCTATTTTCTTTATATCTTTAAATTCTTTATGAAAACAAAGTAAATAGTTACCCAACAAAAAAAAGTCGCTTTTCACATATTTTTCATTCATTTTTTTTTGTAATTTTATCTTGGGTGTATAAAATTCCACATTATCTCCAAGCCTTTCCCTAAAAAAAAATTTTAGGGATTGTAGATTTTTTTTCTCAAATTTTAATATTGTCCACATTAATCATCTCTCTCCACTTCAGATCTTAATTCATCGTATTCTTTTAATTTTAGCTTCATGAAATTGATCGTGAGTTTAGTTTTTTTTGAAATTCCCTTGGGAGTTAGTACATATATGTAGTTAATTTTGTTTGGATTTTTTTCAAAGTTTTTGATCTTAATTAATCCTTTTATTTTTAAAGCTTTTAAGCAATAATTTAGTTTACCTAAACTAAATCCTAATTTTCTTGCAAGCTGTCTTTGAGAAAGACTAGGTTTATTATTTATTTGTCTCAATAAGTTAAAGTGATCTTGATTTTTATCCATGATAATAAGTTCAATATTTGAACACTATATAGTTCAATTATTGAACTGTAAAGACATTCAACAATTTTTCTAATAGCAAATAAAATTAGTAAGTGGATTATTGTTGATTTATCTAATTATTTTCTGTAGTTGACTTATTTTTTTTTTACCAACATTATTTATACATTTTCTCAAAAACCTTACACACTCCACAGGATCTATTCCAATAGCGGTTTCCGCAGCAAGGACAAGACCTTGAACACCTTGATTTAAAGTAGAGTATATATCATGGCTTTCTGCTCTTGTAGGATTTGACTCATTTATCATTGTTTCAAGTAAATTTGTTGCAACATATAAAGGGACCTTTTTTTTTCTAGCAAGATTAGCTATTCCCTCTTGAATTGCTGGTATTTTGTCTATTGAAATGTACCGAGATAAATCTCCTCTATCTATCAATAGGGCATTGGACTCCTTAGAAATATTTGATAAATTTTTGAGTGCGTTAAGTGTTTCTATTTTTGAAATAATTACTGAATTATTATTTAATAGTTTTCTTAAATTATATACATCATCACCTTTATTAACAAATGACATGGCATAATGTTTAATTTTATATTTTAAACCAATTTTAATAGCTTTTATGTCCTTATCTGTTAACGGGTTAAGACTTATTCTGCTATTAGTATGCACTCCTTTATTTGATTCTAATGATCCTGGATTAACAACTTCTGCTAATAAATAATTTTTATTATTAAATTTTTTTTTGATTTTTAAAACTAAATTATCAAATCCAATATAAATTAAAGAATTTTTTTTAAATTCGTTTAAATTAATTTTTGGATAAAAATTTATTTCTTTACTACTCGAAAAATAATTTAAATTAGAAATCTTTATCTTTCTATTTTTTTTTAGATATATTTTTTTTTTTACCTTTGTTGTTCTTATTTGAGCTCCCTCTGTATCAATACAGATATTTTTAATATTATTTTTTTTTAGATAAATTATTAATTTCTTTAAATCTCGAATAGGGGTATGAGACATATTTATTCTAAATATATTAACCCCTATTTTTTTTAGATTTTTCAAAACTGTTGATTTAAAAGATGAAGGGCCCAAAGTACAAATAATTTTTGTTTTCATATCAATAATTTCTTTCGAATATTTGTTGCTGAAATTTTTTCATCATTCCTAGCGAGTTTTATTTTTCTTATTTTGTATCCGACTTTTCTTCCATAGACTACTTCAGAAACAACTGGAATTTTTATTATTACATATTGATTTAAATATTTTTTTAATTCATTGTTTATTTTTTTTTTTACGTAATTAAATTTAAATGGGTTTTTTTTGTTGATATTATAAGAGTCCATAACCAAAATACAAACTTGTTGATTCCTTTTTAATGTTTTTAAAAAAATTTTTTTATGACCCTCGTGAAAAGGTTGGAATCTACCAATATAAATTGCAGTTTTTTTTTTTCCAATTAAACATTTATTTCAAACTTCTTTCTTAATTCTGTTACAATTTTTTTTAGAGACTTAGTTAAACTTAGATTCTCAGTATTAATCATTATTTTTTTATAATTAGTATTTTCATATAAAATTTTGGACTTATATCCAATTAAATTGTCAATTTTTTTCTGACGTGCTAATTCATAAAGACCTTTTGTATCTCTTTTAATTAACTCTTTAAGAGAACAGTTTACAAAAATTTCAATATAATTTTTTCTAAAAATTTTTCTTGCTTTTATTCTAGTTATTTTTAAGGGAGAAATGACTGCAACTATAATATAATCATATTTTTCTAATCTATTTTTAATGTAATCGATAACTAAATTATTATTTTTGATAATATTTATTTTAGAAAAACTATTTTTATTTAGAGTTTTTTTTCTAAAAATATCTCCATCAACTTTTAACACCTTGTAATTTTTTTTTTTTAGCTTCCTAGCTAAAGTACCAGCTAATGTTGACTTACCAGAACCAGACAGTCCAGTAAACCACAAAACTTTTTTTAGATAAGTTTTCATTTAATTGATCTTTATAATTGAAATCATTAATAAGTATAGTAATTAAGATTTGGAATGTTTGGGCTAGAAACAATTTATTATATTTTTATTCTATTGATAATAATTCAATCAATAGCTGGTGTAGGTGTATTAGTAATTGGAACACCTGCATTACTTTTGATGAATTATGACATGATTGAAATATTATCAATTTTATTACCAATTTCTATTACGACCAGTCTGTTAAATTTACTAGTGTTTAAATTTTATTTAAAACAAAAAAATATGAGGCTAGACAACAAGTATTTATTTTCATTTTTTGTTTACTGCATTCCCTCAATTTTTTTTGGTATGATAATTTTAAGTTATTTTGAACATTTAATTAAATTTGAGTATATTGTTTCTGCAGTCATAATTTTTTCAGTCATAGTAACTAATTTAAAAAAAATTTTAAAAAAAAGTGGAAAAAGTTTTAAAATGGTTTATCTACTTATTACTGGTACAGTGCATGGGGTAACAAATTCTGGTGGGTCACTTCTTTCTCTTTTAATAAGTTCGGAGCAGGATAAAAATAATTCTAGATTTAATATTTCCTTTTTTTATTTTTTTTTAGCTAGTTTTCAGTATTTAATATTTTTAAATATTTTTGATAAAAATTTTTCTCAATTTAATTATACAGTTATTTTTGTTTTTTTAATTTTTGGAGTAATAATTGGAAATATTATTTCTAAATTTGTAAAGGAAAAAAATTTTAGAATTTTAATTAATTTATTAAGTCTAATAACTTGTTTTTTTCTTATAACGAAAAGTTAAAACGAAATTTATTAATAGTATTTTCTGAAAAACTTATATAATAATTATAGCATCTGTGAACCAACTATGAAAAAAAAAATTAAATTAGCAATGATAGGTTGTGGAAAAATTGCATCTTCACATGTTGAGGCCTTAAGTCGTATAGGATTGAGTATTTCTCATTGTGCTTCAAGATATAATTCGTCTAGAGTTTCTGATTTTGCAAAAAAACATAAGATTCCTTTTATTTGGAAAGATCCTATAAAACTTGCTAAATCATCAGAAAATTGGGATGGTATTATTTTATGCTCATCAACAAATTCAGTTCCTAAGCTTTTAGATATTTTGATTAAGCAAAAAAAACCAATAATGGTAGAAAAACCAGTTTCTATAGGTCTTAATTACTTAAAAAAGTTTAAAAATAAAAATCCTGATTTTGTTATTGTGGCATTTAATCGTAGATATTACCGCACCTCATTAAAAGCTAGAAAATTTATAGAAAAAAGTAATGGTCAGATACTTTGTAACTTAAAATTACCAGAAAGAATAAAAAAAAATTCAAATAAATTAAAAAAATTTTTTAATATTTTTGATAATAGTGTCCACGGAATTGATTTATTAAGATTTCTTTTTGGTGACTTAAAAATTATTAGTAATACAAAGGTTAAATTAAACAATTTTGACTCTGGAAGAGTTGTTTTGTTAAAATCAGAAAAAAATCATCTGTGTAATATAACTATATCTCCTAATTCTCCAGATAATTTTTCACTAGAAATTGAAAATGGGACAGAAAGATTTTTAATGAAACCATTTGAAAACTACGAAATTTTTGATGGTTTGAAGGTAATTAAACCAAATAAAAAATATCCTTTAAGAGTTTATAAACCTAGTATAATTGAAAAAGGAAATGTATTTGGAAAAGAAATAAAAAATATTGATTTGAAACCTGGTTTTTATGGACAAGCAAATGACTTTTATGAACTCTTAAAAGGAAATAATAATGTGTCTGCAAAACTTTATGATGCTTACAAAGCTCAAGAATTATTAGTGAAAATTATGTGATCATAATTTGATCTAGATCTTTTAATTTTTTGATTTTCGAATGTTTTACTAAAGAGTTAAGTACTTTATCATAACACTTCACACTTAACTTTAAATTTGAAAGTTTCTTTATCTTTGAGCTATTTAAAATTTTATATAAAATATTTGTTGAGTCGCTTTGAAATTTCATTTTACCTAGAACAGATCCATATTTTACAAATTTCGCATACCCTTCTAGATAATTAATAATACACAATTTTTTTTTCTCTCTATTGCGTATATATATCAATTGATTTGAATATTTTTCATTATTATGAATTTTCAAAAAGTGTCCATTTTTGAAAAAGATTTTTATCGAACCACTTAATTCATAAAAACCTTTCCGCTTTGATTTTTTCCAGTTACCCAACCCCGAAGTATCTATTTTTTTTGGTAAGCTTTTGGTCCACATATTTAATAAATCCACATAATGAGCAACGTTAGATGCAATATTTAAATTACTACCAGTGACTAAAACATCCAATTTAGTACTTGAAAAGTATTTTTGGATTTTATTATTTATTTTTTCATTCCAAAGACAGTATCTATGGGGAAAGTTTACAAAAATTTTATTTGATGAAATCTTTTTCAAATTTTTTAAATCTTTAATAGAATTACAAATAGGTTTTTCAATTACTATATATTTTGATTTAATATTATCTAAAATTGAAATTAATATTTTAGTCCTATTTTCTGCGGTTGTTGAAATTATTATTATATCAAATTTAATTTTCTTGATTTCATATAACTTTTTTACAAAAAAAATATTAATTTTTTTTTTTAAGATTTGTAATTCTGGTTTGTACTTCGTTTTATATTTTTTAGAAATATCAAAAAGGTATATATTTTTTTTTTTTGCAGTTGTTTTAGAAATACCTTGTAGATGTCTTATGCCTATATTTCCAACGCCTATTATTAAAGCATTCATGATTAAACTAAGTTAGTGATATTTAAAGAATATTAAATTGTATTAATATTATAAATAAAATATTTGATAAAAATTTTTTTCAGTGCATAAATCAAGCCAATTGAGCTATTAGTACTGGTCAGCTACATGCGTTACCGCACTTCCACACCCAGCCTATCAACGTGG
>MDSV01104231.1_pt1 | contig 33898 bp, 19 predicted proteins | sample 810851 | NCBI WGS metagenome assembly MDSV01 (sample SAMN05326640, study PRJNA326480) | marine metagenome | isolation source: seawater | place: Atlantic Ocean: North East | collected 2012 | reverse complement strand
TTCTAGCAACGTCTCCGCCAGCGACTTTCCCACGAAAAACGCGTCGAGGACCTCTCTGCTCTCCGTTTGAGCGGTCGTCTCGCCCCGCTCGTCCCCGGCGCGCGCGCGAACGGCCTTGCGCGTATGAGAAAGCCGGCCTCGAGCCACGCGGGACACCCTCGGCGCGCGAACGGCGGCGCTCAGCCTCGTGACTGTCATGGAAGTCAGCGCGCGTGTTTCTGACGTCATCTGTACAAATCTCTCGGGACGACGCGAGCCGCTCGTCGTGTCGCGAGCGATGATCCGCATATTCTGAGGCGCGGGGAAAAAATACAGTTTACAACCCCTCGGCTATACCGGCCGCACTAGGTCTAGCTCCGCGCCTCTTCCGGAGGCGTAGAGTCGCTCGCCGTCGATCCGCACCCTTGCGATGACAGAGGCGCGGGCGAGCCCCCCTCGCGTGCGCCCCCCCCGCGGCTCACCTCCTCTCCGCTCGCCGCCGCGCCCGCGCCGTCGCCGTTCGACCTCCCGACCCCCGTCAGCGACTCCCACGCCGCGCTCGCGGCGCTGGAAATGTCCGCGATGGCCTTGTTCGTCTGGTCGCGCGCGTAGGTCACCGCGGCGACTGTCGCGTCCGCGTGCCCCGCGAAGCGATTCACCCACTGCGGCGGCGCCATAACGCCGAGCTTTTCGCAGAGCGTCGCGCAGAAGTGGTTGCAGTTGCGCGCGAGCAAATCGTACTCGTGCCCCGGCCACTGCGCGCGCAGCGCCTGCAGGATGCGCTGCACGCTCGCGGGCGCGAGTGCGGTGACTCCGAGCGCGACGGACTCCCTGTAGGTGTACCCGGTGTTGCCCTTCGGACGGCACGGGTACACGCCGCTACCGCGGTCGCAGTACCCGTAGCTCCACTCCATGTCGTTCACCTCCACCGCCCCGTGGAAAATGCCCCCCGCGCCTAGCGCATCCTTGGTGAACCGGTTCAGGTTTTGTATCGCGGAGTTCGCCGCCTCATACTGCGTGTTCGTGATGTCGTACACGTGAAGGGTCACGAGCGACATCGCGACTCTCGCGGGTCACTCGCGCACCTCGCGACCGAGCCGCAGCGCGCCCCGCGCAGTGGCGCCGCTACTCCCGCGGCGGACGTCCCGAGGGAAATGTTCTTCTTCTCTGCCTGACGAAAAAGTACGCCACAAATCGCGTCGTCCGACGAGATTTCGGCGGGCGAGCGGTTGTGAGACGATGCGCCGCGAAGGGCGCAGCAGACGACGACGCGCTTGGGGGGCGACCCGAGGCCTCGGTCGAAGGTGGGAAACATCGAGGTGGCGCGTTGCGGTGTCTCCGCGAGACGCGGTGCGTCAGAGGTATCCCGCATCCGTGCCCCTGCCCGGTGAAGGGGGACCGAGATGGCCTCACTCGGCACCCTTCTGTTTTTCTTGCAATGCCAAGCCATCTTCGTCTTTTCCGGGTTCTTCGCGGCCTGGCACTGGGCGGCGTGGCGCCGACGCGTCAGCCTGCGGCGGATCGAGCGGCGGGGCACGACGCGATCGCCTTGGTGCGTCGACCTCGACGGACCGCGCGCGACGATGGACGAGCCGGACATCGATCTCGGGACGCCCTTTTCGCGAAAGGAAGATTCGCCTCCGCCGAAAGTCGCGGTGGTGTGCCCCGTCAAGCGCTTCGGCGACGACGTCGCGCTCAACTGGCGGACGCAAATGACCAGCGCGTACGGCGGGGACTTGGAGTACGTGTTCGTCGCGGAGCGCGCGTCTGATCCGGCCGTGCGGGGTTTCGCCGCGCTCATGCGCGACATGCGCGAAGCGGGCGAGACGGAGGCGGAGGCGGAGGCGGAGGGCGCCGAAAACGAGACGCCGTCGTTCCGAATACGGACCCGCGCTCGGACGCGCCCCGCGCGGGACGCGCCGCGGCGGTCCGCGCGGATGACCGTCGCCGGCTCTTCCGCGCGTTGCTCGCAGAAGATCCACAGCATGCTCGCGGGCGCGCTCGCCTCCTCCGCGGAGAACGAGTTCGTGCTGTTCCTGGACGACGACATACGCACGCACGCGAACACCGTCGGCGCGCTCGTCGCGTCGATGACGCGCGAGTGCGCGGGAAATCTAAAAAAAAAGAAAAAGCCCTTCGTCGCCAACGGGTTCCCGCTCGACGTCCCGCGCGACGCTCGCGCGCCGTTCGCGAATTACCTGACCCTGGTGTACCACCTGGTGCTGGTGATCGCGTTCTCGCAGGGCGAGTGGACCAAGAACGTGTGGGGCGGGTGCATGATGCTGCGGCGCGCGAGCCTCGCGGACGACGCGCACGGGTGCGCGAGCGCGTACCGCGAGGGGGGGTACAGCGACGACCTCATCCTCGCCGCGCTGTGCGACGAACGCGGCGAGACGGTGGGGTGTCCGTTCGAAGCGGTGTTCCCGCAGCGCCTGGACCCGAGCCAGACCGCGGCGCAGTGGTGGAACTACGTGCGGCGGCAGCTGTTCGTCATGGACACGTACGCGAACGCGTGGAACCGGCGCGTGAACCACGGCATGCTCTTCGTCCTGACGTACCTGTCGCTCGCCGCGTCGGCGGCGCTCGCGGCGTGCGGCGCGGAGGTTTTTTTTTACGCGGCGGCGTTTTTTTCTTTTTCCCTCCGCGGAGACGCGACCGAAACCGAAACCGAAACCGAAAGCGCGCCGCCGCCGACGGCGTCGGTGGCGACGTTCGCGTGTTTCGCCCTCGCGCTGCGCGCGGCGAGACGCATGTACCACGACACGGCGCGCCTGATCGCCGCTTTGGGCGACGCCGACGCGTTCGAGAAGGTGAAGGAAATCAAGTGGCGCCGAGTCGCGCTCGCGTTTTTCGTCGCATACGCGCTCGTGCCCGTCGCGGCGGCGGCGACGCTCGCCGCGCCGGGCGTGGAGTGGGCGGGCGCGCGGTACAGAAAGAAAAACGGAAAGGTGATCCGAGTCTCCTAGAGACGGCGCGATGGGTTTAAAGTTTGAGATTGGCTCAGATTGATGCGTGACTGCCGGTCGCGAAAAACCGTCGTCGACGACGCGGTCCGGCGCAAAAAAAACGACGCTAGCCGCGCAACGCGTCTCTGACCAGCGCGTACACCCCCGCGGCGTCGCGCTCGTCCTCGTCGCGTCCGGACGCCTCGCAGCAGAGACCGCCGAGCGGCGTCGTCTCGTGCGCGCTCGCGCGATCGCCTTCCTCGACATCCGAAGCGTCCGAGACGGAGGCGTCGGAGCGCCGACTCTCGAGGCCACCTCGCGAGTCGGCTCCGGCTCCGTCGTCGACGCTCGCGCCGCCGAGCGCGCGCTCCACGGACTGGTCGACGGCGCCGCGCACGACCGCCTCGAGCATCGCGCGCGGGAACGCGCGACGCGCCGGCTCGCGACGTCGACCGTCTCGACGTCCGCGAACGTCGTCGTAATTCGGGGTGCGGCGCCGCGCCGTCTCCTCCTCCGAGTCGTCGTCCTCGGAGACGGAGCAAACTGACGCCGGCGCGTAATCCAAGCTAACCTTGACGCGCGTCGTGACTTCCCGGCGAAGCGCGCGGCCGTCGCCGACGCGACACCGCTCCATCTCCGCGACGCGGCGCTCGAGCGCGCGCACCTCGTCGAGGAGGGACAGACGCTCGCGCTCGGCGCTCGTCTCGCGGAGCCGCGCGACGGAGACGCGCGTCTTGAGCTCTGTCTCGCTCGCCCTCGCGGCGGCGAGTTCGCGGCGCAACGCGGCGACGAGCGCGAGCGGGTCGCCGTTCGTCCCGATCGCCGCTTCGTCTGTCGTTCGCGTGTTCGCTCGTCGGTTCCTCGCTTTCCGCGCTTCGTCGCGCGACGCGTCCCGAACGAGCGGAAGAGATCCGAGAAACCCTCCGCGCGCCCTCTCGAGACGGCGCGGTTCGCGCGACCCGTCTCGCGGCGGTTCCCGCGGCGCCGCCGCGGGGACCCGTCGTTTCGGGAAGCGCGTCGACGACGAGACGTGGCGCCGTTCGCGGCGCGACTCGCGCGACTCGCGCGACGCGGGCGACACCTCGAGCGGCGACTCGCGCGACGAAGCGTCGCGCGGGGGAAGGCGTGCAACCGTCCTGCGCGCCAACGCCGGGACCGGCGCGGACGCCGCCGCGTCCGGGGGCTCGTCCGCGCGCTCCGCGCGCTCGCGGCGGCTCCACATCGCGCGCGCCAAGGCTTCGTCGTCCGCGTCGTCGAGCGAGGCATCGCGCGCGCCGTCGAACGTTCGCGGGTGCATGGGGTGCGTCGGGAGCGTGGAGTACGTGAACAGCCGAGGACGCGTCCGGGGGATCTCGTCGCCGCGCGGCGACGACGACGTCGCCGCGCGTCGCGTTCGGGAGTGACTCCCGTTTCCGCCAACCTGCCACCGACGCACCGCGTCCGCCACCAGCTCGGCGTCCTCGTCGCTGTCGCCGTCGCGATCATCGACGTGCACGCTCGCCACTTCGACGCGCACGTGCACACCCGCGAGGCTCTCCCCCTCGCACTCGAAGCTCCCGGAGGACGCGGACGCGTCGTCGACGAAACGATCGTCCCCGTACGTCGAGTCGTCGTCATCCGTCACCAATTGCTCGCTCGCGCGAAGCTCGTCATCCAGTACCTGCTCTTCGACGTTTCGAGGCGTGGCGACTCGCGCGGGTATCGGCGTGGACGTCAACGCGTCCGAGGTACTCGGGATCGCGGGGAGGTAACCCGCTCGGTCGTCCGGGGCGCCCCACATGTCGGGGTGTATTTCTCGTCTTGGGTTTTCCGACACTCGGACAATAAATTCGCGCGGGCTTCCCGAACCACGCCGGTGCGGGTGACGAGAAAGCGCACGAGAGCGGACGCACCTTCGGCACGCGAGAGCGCGCCGACGGGGGATGACACGCGACGCGCGTTCGCTCGAGAGTCGTTCAGACGCGGGCGAACGCCCACTTCCCCTCCTTCTTGTTGAAAATGTAGCCATTTTGTAGACGACACGAGTGCATATGTTTATGACTGAATGCCCATGCCTCTCGAGTCACGTTTCACAACGGGCAAACAGTTAGACAGACGTGTCCGCTCGCAGCCTTTTTTTTTGGCTGGGCGAAAGTGGCGGAGGCTGGTGTGGATAAAAAGCCCATCTGCGGCGTTTCCTACCGACCAGAGCGACGTTCACCGCCGCTATGTCGCTCGTTCGTCACGTGACCGTCGCCGCGCGTGGCGCTGCGAAGGGCTGGGTCCGCGGCGTTGGCGCCCGCGCCCGCGCTGCGCACATCGATGGCGCGCGGCCCAGCCTGAGCGCGGTGATCCTCCCCGGTCGCCGCGCGCAATCTGCGCTCCGCGTCGGCGGCGTGCACGGCCCGTTCGCGGTCGGCCGCAGCATCTGCGCGCGCGCCACGGACGCGCCGGACGCGGCGACCGCCGGCGCGGTCGCCGACATGGAGACTGCCGTCGCGGAGGCGGGCGAGAAGATCCGCGCGCTCAAGGCTGCCGGCGCCACGAACGCGGACGAGGCCGTGCAGGCTGGCGTCGCCGAGCTCAAAGCCTTGAAGGCCCGACTCGCGGAACTGCAGGGCCCGCCTTCCTCGTCGGCGGAGGCCAAACCCAAGCCCACGAAGCCCAAGCAGCAGCAGAAGCAGCAGGGTGGGAAGAAAAAGAAGACCGGCGGCGACGGCGCGTCCGCGCAGGCGAGCGGTGGGACATCGAGCGCGGAGGAAGTGAAGGCTGTTCGTCTGGGGAAGGTGAAGCAGATTCGCGACGACGGCGACGAGCCGTTCGCGTACCGGTTCGACCGCACGGCGCGAGCCTCCGAGTTGCAGGCGAGGTATGCCGATTTGAACGACGGCGAGGAGATCGTCGGCGACACGCACTCCGTGTGCGGCCGCGTCAAGGCGTTGCGAAAGTTTGGCAAACTCGCGTTTTTGCAGATCGAGGACGACGGCGGCGCCGTTCAGCTCTTCGTCGACAAAAAGCGCGTCGACGCCGGGCCGGGCGGCGCCGGCGCGTTTAAGAAGATCATCGACTTGGTCGACATGGGGGACATCGTCGGCGCGGTCGGCACGCCCAAACGCACGGAGAAAGGCGAGCTGTCGATCGTGATCGACTCGTTCTCGATGTTGACGAAATCGCTCCGCCCGCTTCCCGATAAACACAAAGGTTTGACGGACACGGAGACGCGGTACCGCCAGCGGTACGTGGACCTCATCGCGTCTCCCGAAGTGCGCGAGACGTTTCGCGCGCGCGCGGCGATCGTCTCTGGGATCCGGCGATTCCTAGACGAACGAGCGTTCATGGAGATGGAGACGCCCGTGCTCGAATCGCGCGCGGGCGGCGCGGACGCCAAGCCGTTCAACACGCACCACAACGCGCTCGGGATGGACCTCACCATGCGCATCGCCACCGAGCTGCACCTCAAGCGGCTGGTGGTCGGCGGCTTCGAGCGCGTGTACGAGCTCGGCCGCGTGTTCCGCAACGAGGGCCTGTCCACGAGGCACAACCCCGAGTTCACCTCCGTCGAGGTGTACCAGGCGTACGCCGACGTCGGGGACATGCTCGAGTTGACGGAGGAGATGATCTGCGAAGCCGCGCGTAAAGTGCGAGGTCTCGACGGGCTCGATTTACGCGTCCCGTACGGGGAGGAGACGGTGGATTTGGGCGCGCGGCCGTGGCGTCGCGCCACGATGAACGATCTCGTGCTCGAGCAGTGTGGCATCGACGTTTTGAACACGTTCGGTGAGGGGCGAGGCGGCGTGAGCGCGGGCGATCTCGAGGCGTGCAAAGCCGCCGCCGAGACCGCGCTGCGCGCGCTCGGCGACGGCGAGGCGCTGGCGGGGGTGCCCGGCGTTCTCGCGGCGCCCAGCGTGGGCCACGTCTTGAATGAGCTGTTCGAGGCGACCGTGGAGACGAAGCTTCGGCAACCCACGTTCGTGTTGAACCACCCGGTGGAGATTTCGCCTTTGGCGAAGCCGCACCGCACGGAAAAGGGCGTCACCGAGCGCTTCGAGCTGTTCGTGGTGGGCCGCGAGCTGGCCAACTCTTTCAGCGAGCTCACCGACCCGGTGGATCAGCGCGGTCGCCTCGAGGCGCAGATCGCGACGCACAAGAAGGCGCAGGCGGAGGACCGGCTTCGCGCCGAGGCGCAGGGCAAAGAAGCGCTCGCGGTGTTCGAGCAGGACGAGTATCCCATCGAGCTGGACGAGGATTTCGTCACCGCGCTGGAGTACGGCATGCCCCCCACCGCCGGCATGGGGCTGGGCGTCGACAGGCTGGTGATGCTGCTCACCAACTCGCCGAGCATCCGCGACGTCATCGCGTTCCCGCTGCTCAAGAAACTCGAGTGACGCGATCGATACGCGCGCGGTACGGGGAGAGCGATATTTGACGCGCGTCGTGTCGTGGTATCGTAGATTGTGTCGTATCACGCGCTCGTCATCGAAGGACCCGTGTTCGCCGCCTACGCGGTCCCGTTCGCCTCCGAATCGTCTACGCCGCCGACAGCAGACTCCGCATCTTCCGCGTGAACCGATCGCTCTCGACGCGCGCGCCCGGCGTCGCGAACGGGTCGCTCATCGCGTCCGCGAACGCGTCGTGCACGAACGCGAACGCGCGACGCACGTCTGGCTCGGGAAACGGTCCGGCGGTGTCGTCGAAGACGAGCACGAACACGGCGCGCGTGTTCGTCGCGTAGGCGTACGCCGCGTGCGCCTCGGTGGGAAACACCATTCCCAGAAACGGGTCTTTCGAGCCCTGCGGGGCGGTGGGCGCGGACGTCCCCGCCTGACCTTGACTGTCCGTAGCGTCGGCTCGGCCGAACCCGGCGCCCAGCCGAGCCTCGACTTCGTCCAGCGCGCAGTGAAGGATGTGCAGGAACGCGTTCGCGTCCGTGTCCGCGGCGTCCCCCGCGACGTCGGAGACGGTCGTGATGTGCAGGGGGGCGTTGGTCGGTCCGATCACCCCGACGCAACGCAGACCCTTCATCGGCACGGTTCAGCGTTCGAGCGAAACGTCGTATCTCCCCGACCCCGGTCGGACGCGGAGCACACTTTCGCGCCCCCGCGCCGCGCGCACGACGACGCGCGGCGAAGTGCGCGACGTGAGAGAGCAGAGACGTTCACGAGGCTTTCGTCAGTCTTGAGCTGAGTGCATTTTTTGCAAGGTGACGCCGCGCGGCGACGACTATTCGCGTCTCGCATCCGCCGCCGCGCCGCGCGACGCGAGGAGCACCTTCTCGGCGCGGTTCGAGGGCGTCTACTGACGCGCACGCTGCGTGTGATTCCCGCGCCACTTCCCTCGTCGCTCACTCGTCATCCGCCGGTAACATGACATCGTTCAGCTTTTCCCCTCGAACGAGCCCGGCGACGCCGCGCGTGAGCACGTGCGAAACCGCGCCGGTGGGTCCGAAGAACAGCGTGAGCAACAGCGAGTGCGCGGCGAAGACGTCGTTCTTCTGCGCGTCCAGGTACACCCATCGGCCGACGAACAGGTCCATGGCGATAAAGTGCGCCCATCCGACGGCCATGCACCACTCGTACGAGAAGCCCTTGGCGAGCGCCTCCAGGTCGGGCTTGCCGGTGCTGAAGCTCTCGAGGATCCGCGGGTCGTGGAACGAGAACCACACCAGGTAGACGTACACCGCGCCTGTGAGGAAGGGCACCAGGTACGAGGACATCACCGCTTTCGTCGCGGGATTCTTGGGTGCGAACATCATCGCGCCCCAAAAGGGGAAGATGGCGACGTTCTCCAAGTCGAACACCTGCGAGGGCGTCGGGAGGAACGCCAGTTCCGGCGGGGGGAAGCCGAGGTCGACCGGAACGACGCGCGCGCGTGCCAGCGCGCCGCGCGTCCCCCGGGACGCCGTCGAAAGCGGGGACCGCGCGAGGCGCGCGCGCGACACCGCCGACGCGGGCATCGTCCGGACGCGCGCGCGGGGCGCGGTCGGCGCGGCCGCGCGAAGGGGACAACGCAGGGACGACGAGCTGGCCATCGCGCGACGTGTTGTGGACGAGTCGGCACGACCCACCAGCGAGAATTTCGTCGGGACCGTTAAAAAACAACCCTCGCCCTCGCGCTTTTCTCGCGCCACTGACGACCGCGCGCTCGCGCCTCCGGTTGTTCTCCGCGCGCGCGCTTCCCGAGCGCACGCGCGCGATGGACTCCCCGGGGCACTCCCCGACGGCTGTGTCGACCGACCGCAGCCCCTTCGGCGGCAGCGACCCCGACGACGACGCGGTCGTGCACGAGCCCCGCAGTCTGTTCGGCGGCCTGGGCGCGCGGCGCGCATCCGCGGCGGACCCCGGCGCGTTCTGGGACAAGACGTTCACGGGCGTCGGCGGCGCTGGCATCAGCGGCGTCGGCGGCGTGGCGCAGGACGCCGCGTCGGAGCACTCGGCGCTGCTGGGCTCGAGTTTGGGCGACGGCGACGGGCTGGAGATGTACTTCGCGGACGGCAAGAGGCGCGCCGAGCGCAGACGAGCGCGTTTGGAATCCGTGACCGGCGGGACGTCGCCGACCGACGCGGGAAAAACACTCCGAGACGACGCGGACGACGCGGGTTCGTTCGCGCCTCGTTTACCCTCTCGCGACCGCGACGACGGGTTCCACCCCGAATCGTTGGTCGACGGCGACGCGCTGCGCGACGCCGCCGAGACGTTCGCGGCGGAAAATACGCGGAGGCCGTACGGCGCGTTCCCCGCGCCGGCGCGAGCCGCGGCGGCGCGCGAGTTCGAAGACGAGCCCGCCGGATTCCCGCCGCTGTCACCGTTCGACACGATGGACGAGGACGCGAGCGCGCAGAACCATCCGAACGCGCAGATCGCGAACGCGCCGGACGAAGGGTCTTCCGCGCCGCTCGCGGGCGGGATGGCGGGTTTGACCCTGAACCTCGGCGGCGCGGAGAGACACGCGTGGCGCCTCGGCGACGCGGACGCCGAGCCGGGGGACCCGTTCGCGGGCGCCGCGAGCGCGCGTGACTCGCCCCCCGAGCGCCAGAGGGACTTCATCGACGAGTCCGAGATGGACCGCGACGACGTTTTCGGGGTGGCGGCGAAACCGTCGCGCGCCTCCTCCATCGCCAACCGCAAAGCCAAGCTGTGGAAGCTGTCTTCGTCGTACCTGTCCAACGACGTGCCGAGCATTCAGAAGTCCCTGGTGCAGCACGTGGAGTACACCTTAGCGCGGCGGCGGTACAAGTTCGACCGGGGATCTTTCTACCAGGCCACCGCGCACAGCGTACGCGACCGTCTCATCGAGCGGTGGACGGACACGCAGCAGTTCTACGCGTCGCGCGACTGCAAGCGCACGTACTACCTCTCGCTCGAGTTTCTCGTCGGGCGGAGCATGGGAAACGCGGTTTCGAACCTGGGACTGCGGGGCGCGTACGCGGAGGCGTTGCGGCAGCTCGGGTACGACCTCGAGGACATCATGGCGCAGGAGAAGGAGCCCGCACTGGGTAACGGCGGTTTAGGGCGGCTGGCGTCGTGTTTCTTGGACACGCTGGCGACGTTGAACTACCCCGCGTGGGGGTACGGGTTGCGTTACAAGTACGGCATGTTCGAACAGCGGCTCGCGAACGGGAAGCAGGTTGAGTTTCCGGATTACTGGCTGACGCACGGCAACCCTTGGGAGGTTGAGCGCCTGGACGTGAAGTACCTCGTGCGTCTGTACGGGCATGTCGGCACGTACGCGGACGAGACCACGGAGGAGACGCGCTACCGGTGGGAAGGCGGGGAGGTGGTGGTTGCGGTTGCGTACGATACGCCCATCCCCGGCCACGGCACGTACAACACGAACAACATGCGTTTGTGGTCTTCCAAGCCCTCGCACGAGTTCGACCTCGCGTCGTTCAACGCCGGGGACTACTACGGCGCGGTCGAGGCGAAAGAACGGTGCGAGAGCATCACGAGCGTGCTCTATCCTTCCGACGACAACGACAACGGCAAGGTGTTGCGTCTGAAGCAGCAGTTCTTCTTCGTCAGCGCGACGCTGCAGGACGTGCTGCGGCGGTACAAAAAGCGGCTGGCGCCGGGGAGGACGCTGAAGCAGTTCCCGAAAAAGGTGGCGATCCAGCTCAACGACACGCACCCGAGCATCTCCATCCCGGAGCTCATGCGGCTGTTACTGGATGAGGAGTTCCTGAGCTGGGAAGAGGCGTGGGAGATTTGCACGGAGACGTTCGGGTACACGAACCACACCATCCTTCCCGAGGCGCTCGAGAAGTGGCCCGTGCCCATGCTCGAGGAGCTGCTTCCGCGGCACATGCAGATCATCTTCGAGATCAACCACCGTTTTCTGAGCAAGGTCGAGGCGCAGTGGCCCGGGGACGTGCAGAAGCTGAAGCACATGTCCATCATCGAGGAGCCCTCCGACGCGCAGTCGCAGAAGATGGTCCGCATGGCGCACCTCGCCGTCGTCGGGAGCCACGTCGTGAACGGCGTCGCCGAGATCCACACCGCGCTGATCAAAACTCGGCTCTTCCCGGACTTCCACGCGATGTACCCGCGAAAGTTTCTCAACGTCACCAACGGCGTGACGCCGCGGCGCTGGATCCTTCAGGCGAACCCGGCGATGTCGAGCATCTTCACCAGCGTTCTGGGGCCGGGTTGGGTCAACGACTTGCGCCGGCTGAAAACCCTCGGGCCGTTCGCCGCCGACCCGTCGTTTCAAAAACAGTGGTCCGACGCGAAGCTCGCGAATAAGAAGAGGCTCGCGGGTTGGATCGCGAAGCACTTAAACATCGACGTCATGACGGACGCCATCTTCGACATGCAGGTGAAGCGCATACACGAGTACAAGAGGCAGCTCATGAACGTGCTGAGCATCGTGCACCGGTACGCGGTGATCGCCAGCTCTTCCGCGCTGGACCGAGCGAGGATCACCCCCCGGGTCTGCGTTCTCGCCGGTAAAGCCGCCCCCGGGTACGACGTCGCCAAGAAGATCATCCAGCTGGCGTGCGGGGTCGCGAAGGTGGTGAATAATGACGTGCGGTGCGCCGGCCGTCTACAGGTGGTGTTCATCCCCAACTTCAACGTGTCGCTGGCGGAGCTGATCATCCCGGCGTCTGACGTCTCGCAGCACGTCTCCACCGCCGGCATGGAGGCGTCCGGCACGGGGAACATGAAGTTCGTGATGAACGGCGGGCTCATCGTCGGCACGCGGGACGGCGCCAACATCGAGATCGCGCGCGAGGTTGGCGAAGAGAACGTCTTCAGCTTCGGCGCGACCGCCAACGAAGTCGCGGCTTTACGAGCGTCCATGCGCGCGCGCGCGCCGTCGACGGATGAGCGCCTGGCGCGCGTCATCCGCATGATCCGCTCCGGCGTGTTCGGCGATCCCGAGGACTCGGCGGCGCTCATGGACCAACTCGACCCGCGACGCGACTACTACCTCATCGGGCACGATTTTCCTTCGTACTTGGAAGCGTTGGACCGCGCGGATTTGGCGTACGCCAACGCCCGAGGGTGGGCGGCGAAGACCATACGAGCGGCGGCGAACATGTGGGCCTTCTCCAGCGACCGCACGATCAAAGAGTACGCTGAGAAGGTGTGGGGAGTCGAGCCCTCGCCGTTTAAGCCGCCGCACCACGCGCAGCCGCCGGCGCCCGCCGCGAGCGCGCGGGCGAGAAACGCCGCGCGCGCCGGGGGGAAGAGGAACGACAACGAGTGAGGCGCGGGAGAGGCATGTATCATACGACGCGAGCTACATGTAGACTATCTAGTCTCCGAGTAAGGCGAACGGGTTCGCCGGCTCCCGCGCGGCTTTCGCGCCGCCGGCGGTTCGCGCCGACCCACCGCTTTTCTTCGCCGCCGTGACGAGCCATCCGCCGCCTCCACCGCCGCTCCCTGCGGCTTTTTTCTTCGCGGATCCGGTCTTCTTCGCGGCGGAGGGCGTGAAGAGGACGTCCCGACACTCGTCCTCGAACCAGCCCTTGTCCTCGCCCTCGAGCTGCGCGAGCCGCTCCTCGAGGCGCGGTTTCTTCGCGAGCTTGTTCAGGTCGTCGCCCTTGAGCAGCTTGCCCGAGTTCTCCAGCTTCGCCAACGCCGCAATCTCGGCGCGCAAGTCGTTCATCTCCTTCTCGTGCGCCACCGTGTACACGATGGGCTTGCACTCGGCGATCGTCTCCGCCTTTCTCGCAATCTCATCCTTTTTCGCTAAAAGCGCGTCTCTCCGCTTGGCTTTTCCCTCCGCCTCCGCGGCGGCGCTCATCACGTCGAGCTCCTCCATCTTCTGCGCGAAGTCGTCCATCATCTGCTTCTGCTCGCCTTTCGTGAGCCGCCCCTTGCTGACCATTTTCTCCAGCTCCTTGTTCAGGTACTCCACCTTGTCGCTCACGTCGACCATGCTGTCGTACATCTCCTGCTCCTGCTCCGTCAAGGCTCGCTGCTCGACGAGCATCTTTTCGAGCTGCTCCAGCGCCGCCGTCATCACCTTCATGCGCTTGAGCAGCGCGCGCTTCTGGGAGAAAGAGGGCACGTTCATCGCCACCAAGTCGCGGAACTCCTCGAACGAGCACGAAACGCACCGCATCTCGGGGCTCTGATCTTCAAAGCCGGCGGCGCCAGCGCCGTCCTCGCCGTCGCCGCCGCCGGAGGCGACGACGTCCACCCTCGGGAACACGTGGAGGTACTTCAGATCTTTATCCGTGTCGTGCTGATACTTGTACATGCCTTGGCACTGCTCGCACGCGCTCGCGCCTCTGTCCTCCTCGAGGCCGGCGCCGCGCAGGGCCTCGCTCAGATGTTTCAGCATGTCGGGGTCGTACTTCGCGCGCGTCTTCTTGCCTCCGCCGATGACGAACTTGCAGGCGACGTACGTTTTCGCGGGGAGCGTCTGGCCGAGGCACCCGTCGACGAGATCCTTGAGCCACGCGGGGGAGAAACCAGCGAGGTCGTACTGCTCGGAGTCGCCGCGCAGGGCATTCGCCTTGATCTCGTCGCACAGCGCGGACGCCATGTCGAGGCTCTCGATGAAAACGCGACAAAGGAGTCCAGCTCGAGTGTGGCCCCGCTCACAAGTGGCGTTGGATGGGGGAACAAGCGGGGTCGGGAAGACGAGGGTTTTTTGGCGACGCGTTTTCCTGAACTCGGCGCTCACAGCGACGAAACGACGACAGTCTAATCGATCACGGTGCTGGTATGTAACAACGTCGACGCCTGTACAAAATCGCGTTCGCGCCTTCGTTCTCCAAACACCCATCTCACGCCGGCTTGCAATCGGAGGACTGGGTCCAGTCGAATTCAGCTTCGAGCCCCTTGAGACGGTGGATCATCTCGCACTCGGTTTCGGGGCAAGGCGTCTCCGCCACCTTCGAGTAACACCGGCTGTCCGAGTCGTCGCGGAAACAGAAGAAATGGTCCTTGCACCCAGGCTCGCCAGGCTCGACTTCGTTGAAGCTCTCGCACTTGAGCTGGCAGTTCGCCCATTCCGCCGACGCATCGATCTTGCGGGTGCCGTAGATCTCGCGAGTGCCAGCGTCCACCTTCAAGTAATCTTCCGGGGCGATGGTGTAGAAGTCTTCGAGGAAAACGGCATGGTCGACCAGGTCGGCCGGGTTCGGGGCGGCGGGGGTGCCGTCCGAATCGTCGGCGTCGTCCGACGCGTCGTCGCCGCCGTCGGCGTCGGCGTCGCCGCCGTCGCCGCCGTCGCCGCCGTCGCCGCCGTCGCCGCCGTCGCCGGGGAATTCGGGGAGATGCGTGTTCTTGAAGGCGTCCTCGACAGCCTCCTCGGTGTTGGTCATGAGATCCACGGTCCCGGAGGCGACGTTGGAGATGACGCCGCCCGTGCCCTTGGCGACATCGGTGAGCGCCTCACCCGCGCCCTCCACGACGTCGCCGACGACGGTCAGCGTGCCGGTGGCGACGTTGGTGACAACATTCGCCGCCGTCTGCGCGGCATCCTCAATCATGTTTCCGGTGCTGTTGCTCATGCCGCCGCCGCCGCCGGGCTGGTCCGCGACGTGGGCGATGGCATTCGCGGCGCCGTTGACGCCATCCTCCGCCGCCTTCTCGGCGGCGGCGGCGCCGTCGGCGACGCCCTTGGCGGCGCCGTTGACGCCATCAGCAACCGCCTTGGGGGCGCCGTCGACACCCGAGGCGACGCCAGAAGCGACGCCGCTGACGCCTCCGGAGACGCCATCCGCGACGCCGGAGATGCCATCGCCGATGGTGTCCGTGACGCCGTCGAGGCCGACCGCCTTGGAGGCGTCGTGCACGCCGTCGCCAGCCGCGTCGGCGGCGGCGGCGACACCCTTCCCGGCCGCCTCGGCGCCCTCGGCGATGCCCTTCCCGGCCGCCTCGGCGCCCTCGGCGATGCCCTTCCCGGCCGCCTCGGCGCCGTCCTTCGCCGCCTCGCCCGCTTGCTCAGCGGCGTGCTCGGTCGCCACCGCGACGTCCACGACGGTGTCGCCGGCGTCCACGACGAGGTCACCCGTGAACCCCGCGGCGTCCTCGACGGCGCCCTCCGCCTTCTTGACGAGATCGAAATCCTCCGCCTCGTCGTCGCCGTCCGTCGCTTGAGCGTCGGTGGCGTCGGAGGACTCCGCCTCGTCCGTGTCCTGGGCGGGCGCAGAAGGCTGGGTCGTGGTCGAGTTTCCGAACTGTTCGTGCCATAAATCGTCCACCTTCTCGTTCTCGGTCGTCGGCTGGCCATCCTCCGTACGCCCGAGCGAGAGCGTTTGCCCGAGCTTCTGCGACGTGACCGACGCCGCGTCGCCGAGCGCGCCGTGCTTGGCGGCCGCCGCGAGCGCGACGCAGCCGGCGACCGCGCAAATGCCGGCGATGGTCTTGCGCGGCCACGCGGAGGCAGTCTTGCGGCGCCCCAGCAGGGGCGCGGTCTCCGGCGAGGGGGTCATCTCGACGGCGGACATCGCGAGACGCGTTCGACTCGCGCCGGTCGAGTACGGGGTAGTACCGAGATTCGGTCCCGCACGAGAAGGATCGGGGGCTCCGATGTCGACGAGGGGGCGAGGGGACGGCAGAAACGTATCGGCACGAGGTGACGAAACGATCGGCGGTCGTGCTCGCGCGCACGTCGCGTTTGGCGGCCGACGGACCTCGCGCCGCGGCTACCCGAGCGGATCTCATGGTGTACGAAAAGAGTCGAAAAAAAATCGAACAGGAGTTTTTGTAACACCCAAGGCACTCAGAACGTTTTGTGGAAATCGGAGACTGGCTCGTGTGTGGGCGCCCACGAGTGTCTAAAAATGTGGAAACTGCTCGTGAGACAATGAAAGCGAAGAGTCCATCCCTCATACTCATACACCGAACAAACGCGCTCTCACGCCGCGGCGTGCGTGATGACTCCCCGCTGCGCATCGAAGGTGAACCGCGCGCTGGCGAACGCCGCGCTCGCGTAGAACGGCCTGAGGTCGTTTATGCCGTACTCTGACGCCTTGTCCTCCAGCACGCGACACCGCACGGTGACGGCGGCGCCCCCGCCCGGCGCCGATCCGCCGGCGCCGGCGGGCGGCCCGCTCACCGAGTCCCAGTACTGCATCTCGCGCACGATGCCGCGAAGAATCTCCAGCAGCAGCTGGTCGTAGTCGCGGTGGAAGTGCGTGTACCGCGCGAACTTCTTCTGCAGGCTCTTCTGCACAGAAAGCTTCTGCGTCCCGATGAACGACGCGAGCATCACCGCGATGGCGGCGTCGATGTCCTCGGACGAGACGTGCTCGCTCAGCCGCATCGCCGCGCGAGCCTCGGACATGCGGATGATGCTCTCGACGTGGCGCACGGCCACGGGCATCCCCTCGCGCGTCACGGACTCGCGGCGAAGCTCGGCGTACACCTGCGAGATCTTCGGCAGGTCCCCGGAGCTCAGCTTGGGCTTCACGAAACGCTTCGCGTACGCGATGTACTTTTTCAGCAGCTCCTGCGGGATGGACTCGACGGCGTCCGCCGACGTCGCCGCCGACCCGTCCGCCGCCGCCGGGTTCGCGGTGGGACGAGACGCGTCGCCCGCGCCGCCGACGCTGGTCCCGACGTCGACGTCGGCTTCGAACCTCGGGTGGCTGCGGACGTGCGACCCGACGACGAAGCGCGCCAGGCGCTCGTCCAGCACCGGGTCGATGATGTCCTTCACCACGCACATGATGTCGAAGCGGCTCAGGATGGGGTCCGTCAGCTCGACGTTGTCCGAGAACGTGCGGCTGGAGTCGTACCGCCCCCCGACCGGGTTCGCCGCCGCGATCACCGAACACCGCGCCTGCAGGGACGCCACGATGCCGGCTTTGGAGATGGAGATGCTCTGCTGCTCCATCGCCTCGTGGATCGACACGCGGTCCTGGTCGTTCATCTTATCGAACTCGTCGATGAGGCACACGCCTCGGTCCGCGAGCACCAACGCGCCGCCTTCGAGCACCCACTCGCGCGTCACCGGGTCCTTGTGCACCGCCGCGGTGAGACCCACCGCGGAAGCGCCCTTGCCGGTGGTGTACACACATCGCCCGGCGGTTTTCTCGACGTACTTCAGAAACTGCGACTTTGCGACGCCGGGGTCGCCGAGCAGAAGCATGTTTATGTCGCCGCGAAGCTTGGTTTTGCCTTTGACGAACTTCTCTTGTCCACCGAACAGCGCCAGCGCGATGCCGGCCTTGATGTCATCGTGGCCGTGAATGCTCGGCGCGATGGACTTGACGATCCGCCGCGCGATCTGCGGGTCGCGCGCCAAGCGCCGAATCTCTTCTTTGTCTTCGTCCGTGAGATTCGTCGCCGCGTTGACGTCGCCCTTGCGCGACAGATGATTCGCCTCGACGTACGTCGAGAACACGGGGAACCCGTTCGCGCGGTTAAGCGAGCTCTCAAAGTTGTTCGTGTAGATGCCCGTGATCTCCACCTCATCTCCCGGTCGCGCCTGGTCGATCAGGTCGTGCAGCAGGATGATCTCCTTCGAACGCGGGATCCGCCCGGCCGGGACCTCGCCGGGGGACTCCTGCAGCGTCATCTTCTGGTAGTTGCGGTACACGGTTTTCTCGGCGTTGACTCGCCAAGGCCCCTTGCTCTGGCACTCGGGGCACGATCCCGGCCGCGTCTCGTCCCCACCTTTCTGCTGGAAGATCGGCCCGACGATAAACCCGCACTTCCCGCAGTCGTACATCACCTCCCGCAGCTGCGGGAACACCCCCGTGCGGCGCGTGACGACGCCTTTGATCTTGATGAGGCAGTTGAGGTGCGCCTGGCGGATGTCGCGGATCTGGTCAAAGATCGGCAGCTTCGTGATCCGCACGAAGATGTCCTTCGTGATGGACTCGTACGCGGGGTAGAGTTTCAACGCCTCCGTCTTGGCGACTTCGTTGAAGATGTCCAGCATGTCCGCGGGCGCGTCGGCGACCCAGATGGCGAGCATGGGCTCGCGGCGCGCGAGGTCGTTGTACGATACCTCCAGACTCGCGCCGTTGGAGACGCACATCTCGCGGATGCGCTTGCGGTACACGAGCTCGCCGTCCTCCGTGTCCGCGTACTTTCGCAGGAAACGCGAGAACTTGCGCCGGATCTCCGTCTTCGTGCGCTCGCGCGTGATCCACTCGCGGAGCGGACAGTCGTAATTCTCGATGTCCACCTCGAACTCCTCCTCTTCCTCATCGTCCTCCCCGTCAGCCTCGCGGTCCGCCGCGCGGCGCCGTCGCTGCTGACGGCGCCAGTGGTCGTCGTCGTCGTCCGCTTCGAGCGCGCGCGGGCGCACGCGTCCACCGGCGCCGGCGCCGGCGCGGCCCTCCGCCTGGTCGCGGTCATCCAGCTCCGCCTCCGCGCGCAGACGCGCCTCGAGCTCCGCCTCGGGGTCGTAATCCTCGGGCGCCTCCGCGATCCCGTCCGCCTCGTACCGATCGAGGTGGGGCATCGGACGGTAATCCCTGTCGTGGTCGGAAACGCGGGCGGTCGAGGGGTTGGTGACATGGAGAGCGTGAGAAGTTAGCGGCTGCGTTCGGGGAACGGCGCGGGCGAGATGCGGCGCGCGGCGCGGCTCCGAGACGAGAAGGGTGCCAACTTTGAAAAACGGGGCCGATCGCGCACATTTCCTGGTTTTCCAGCAGGTCCTCGCCGTCATCCTCCTCCTCCTCCTCGTCCGTGACGGGCTCGAGATCGGACCCGCCGAAGGGATCCTCCCCAACATCGGGTTCGGGTTCCTCGACATCCCCGAAGTCGTTCACGTCGCCGTTGTCGCTCATCACGGCGGTCGCTGAAACCGCGCGCGCGCAAGTCTGTGAGTTTGAAATGCGAAAGGCGAAACACGGGAAATCTGGAAATCGTGGCTTTGCTTTTTGCCCGCGCAGCCGCGCTTCTTCGCTTCCTACTCGGACAGTGCCCACAGTCTGCAGGGCGCCTCGTCTGGACCGCGTCTCGCGATGGAGGCGTCCAAGCGCGTGGTGTTCGTGTCCTTCCGGGGACCCGGCGACGGCAAAACGCGAGGCAGGCGCAAGCGCGCGCTCGGGTGCGTTCGAGGCTTCGGCGAGCCCCGCGGTCGAGGCGCGCGTCGGAAGCGCCAAACGGTCGTTCGTATTCGGCGTCTCGAGACGCCCGCGAATACGAACCTGCGTCCTCTGACATCCCCCCCCCTCACCCCTCTCCCGACGTGCGCCCCCATCTTCCACAGCGTCTCCGAGACCGCGACTTGGCACGAGTTCCTGGGGCTGATCAAGGCGCGCCTGCAGCTCAAGTCGGTGACTGCGGTGCTGCACGCCTCGTCCATGACGCCTCTGACTTCCATGGATGAGCTCCAGGACATCGAGGATCTGGTCGTCGAGGGCCAGGAAGACGCCGGCGACGGCGTCGTTGGGAAGAAATCCAGCGTCGAGGGTTCCGGCGCGGGCATCATGCCCGGTATTGGCCGCACGGGTCTGGCGCCAGCGCCCGTCGCGGTGGACGTCTCGCCGTCGCGTCGCGGCGGCATGGACGGCGAGGACGGCGAGGCGGACAAGTACAAAAAACGTTCGTCGACGCTGATGCAAGCGGTGCAGTCGTGCGCGCCGAGCTGGACGGGCGCTGTTCCGGAGAGTATGCGCGGGAATGCAAAGCGGGATGACGACCTGGATGCCATGGAGGGCGGGCGGGGCACGCCCTCTCGGCGGCGGGGCGAGTCTCACCGCGGAGGAGGAACGGCGGAGAAAAAACACCGGAGAAGCGATCCGCGCGTCGCGGTGATGGCGCTGAGTCTGTTGTCGTGTTTTGCGACGATGGCGCTCCTGTACGCGCGGCTGTCCGCGAAGTTGCCGCCGCCCTGAGACGAGTGCCGCGTGTAGAAGAAAGCAAAGAGCTCCCTTCGTCGCGATCGCCACCACCTGACGCGCTCGTAGCAGCCGCTTTTGTCGAATCAAAACGTCGTCTCCGCACGCGCGAAGGGCAAAAAACTCGGACTCGGCTGATGCCGAGGCGACGCGGAAAAGGCTCGGTCGCGTCTCGGCGACGCGCACGAGCGCTCGCGCGGAAGGGGAATCGAGTGCTTTTCGGGAGGGGTGAGATGGCGGCGTCGGCTTGGTCGCTTTCGTCGCGGACGAGTCTCTCAGTCGCGAGCGCGCGACGTGACGACCCGCGGCGCGGGGGAAGACACGCGCCTCCGGCGCCGACATCACGTTCGCGTCGGTGCCGAGCGACCCCGGACGAAGACTCGCCCGCCGAGAGGGCTGTCGGGGATTCCGCGACGACGAGCGCGTCTTCTCCCGCGAGCGCGTCCCGACGTGCGCCAAGCCGCGCGTCTCTCGCGAACGCGGACGCGTCACACGCCTGGGAGCGCTTCTACCGCACGCACTCGGGCGTCGGCTCGACCGGCGGCGTTGGCGACGAAAAAAAAATCCGAGCCGTCGCCGCGTTTAAGGATCGACACTACCTGCGCAAAGCGTTCCCGGACTTGATGCCTCAGCGCGTGCGAGACGACCCGTCTCGATGGGTCGACCCGATCGATCCACGCACGACCCGGCCGATCGAGACGAGGTCGAAAGACCACAAGGTGGTGCTCGAACTGGGGTGCGGCGTCGGAAACAGCGCGTTTCCGTTGATGCGCGCGAACCTCGATCTGCGCGTCGTCGCCGTGGACGCGTCGCCGACGGCGATCGCGTGTTTGAAGCAAAACCCCGAGTTCGACGCGCGGCGGTGCGTGGCGTTCGTTGCGGACCTCGGCAACGTGGAAGGGCCGTTGACGGAACGCGCGATCGGTTTGGCGCACGCGATCGACGACGCCTCGATCGACGCCGTCACGGGGGTGTTTTTCTTCTCCGCGCTGGACGCCGACGCGTTCGCGCGCGTCGCGCGCGAGTGCGCGCGCGTGCTGCGGCGCGGCGGGCTGGTTCTGTTCCGGGACTACTCCAAAGACGACGTGAAAGGGAACGTCTCGGGTGTCCCGGTCGCGCGGAAAGGCGAAGGAACGGACGTGACGGAGACGGTGTCGTTCGCGCCGGGCGAGAAAATCGACGACGCCTCCTTCGTGCGCGGCGACGGGACGCTCGCCGTCTTCGCCGATGAAGCGGCGGTGACGCGCGCGTTCGAAGACGCCGGGCTCGTCGGGAGCTGCGAGCGCGTGACGCACGCGGTGACGAATCGGAAACTGGGCGTCACGCTGACGAGGCACTTCGTGCAGGGGAGGTTCGTGAAGCGGTAGGGCCCGCGGCGACGCGGCGGCGCGAACGCGTTAGATGTCGTGTGAAGGATTTCGTCGCCGCGCAACCGTCACTTATTACGCGACGCGTCGATCGACGCCCGACGCCCGACGAAGAAAAAGAGACTGGTCGCGCGTCCTCTTCGCGCGTCACGCGGACACGGGCGCCGCCTGGATGGACGGCCTCGCCGGCCTCGCTCCCGCGGCGCCGGGGGTCACGGGCGACGTCGAACCGTTCTCCGCGTTCTCGTCTCCTGCCTTGTCGCTTGCACCAAAGCCGAGCGCCTTCCTGCTCTCGTCGAAGTACTGGTTCGGGTGCTGCACGCCCTCGTCCATGGTCTTCCCGTGCACAGCCTCGAACGTCATGCCGCACGCCAGCTGGTAGTGGTGCGCCTTCGCCTTCTGCACGATGTCGCGCACCTTGTTGGGCTGAATCTGCAGGCCACCGAGCGCGGCGGTCAGAGACTCCTCCCCGAACGTCTTGTACGGGCAGCCGTGGTGCTCGCCCGCGCCGGGGTTGGCGGAGATGCACTTCATGCACGTGTGCGGCGTGTAGTCCACGCGCTTGCCCTCCTTGCCGTAGGCGTGCCGCACCGCGTACGCGTACTCCTTCTCGAACTTCTCCGCCGGGATCTTCTTGCAGAACTCTGTCTTCCAGAACAGCATCGCCTCCTCCAGCGACAAACCGATGCCCTTCATGTAAAGCTGCAGCTGGCGTCGCCCTTCGTGCCGCAGGTGGTGTTCGCGCTTCACCGCGTCGAACAGGTTCTTGGCGCACAGCGGGAACGACGCCTTGGCCGCCGACGGCAGGTCCTTGAGTGTGACCGCCGCGCCCCCGTTCGCACCCGGCTCGCCGGGCTTGCCGAAGTCGCGCCCGAGGTATCGCTTGGAGAGCGACACGATGACCGGCGCCAGGCGCTCCCTCTCCTCGCCGGCGACGTGCTGCGCCCATCGCCGGGACGCGACCGCGAGGGACTTGGACAGAGCCGCGCGGAAGGCGCCGACGACCAGCGACGTGAGCTGGTCCCGCGGCACGTGCGCTTCGCCCCCGGAGACGAAGACGCGTCGGCCGCGCACGAGGTCGGCGACTTCCTCGAACGGCACGGCGTAGAATCCCGAGGCGCCCGCGCTGAGGATCTTCTCGGCGTCGTCGCGCTTCATCATGCCGTGTAACACCTCTGAGATGCCCTTCCTTCGCTCGGCGAACACCTCGGGCGCGAGCGGCTTGTACTCCATGTCGTGCTCCTCCAGGAACGCGGCTTTGGCGAACGCGTCGAGCTTGTTGAACCTGTGCTTGAACAGCTGGCACTCGTTCAGCAGAAACCACCGCCGGAGTTCCTCCGTGCGGCAGTACGCCAAGCGAAGCGCGAAGTGGCTCACCTCGTCTTTGGACAAAACGGCGCCGCCGACGGGAGAGAAGTCCCCGGGAACCGCGACGTCCGCGGCGCGAAGGTGCTTCCCGGTTTCCTCGTTCATCAAAGCCTCCATCTCCGCGGGCTTCTTGCCCCGGCTCAGGCCGTCGTCGATCGCCTTCAGGACACGCATTCGGTCGAGCGCGAAAGCCTCGAACGTCTCGAGCGATATGTCCGCGGAGGGCGTCTCGGTGTACATGGACAGCTTCGGGTGGTTGCTGGGGCGAACCGATCCGCCGGAGGTCTTGCTCGCGGACTTGGGTGCCGCGCGGAGCGCGGCAGCCTTGGCCTGGTCCTTCTTACCGCCGATGGCGAACATCGCGACGCGGCTGGGACCGGAAGGCGCGTGAGGCGACCGGAAGCGGACTCCGGAGGCGGATCGAAGACGACGTCCGCGCGAGTGCGTGTCGGCGCGCGTACCCGAGTGCCCGGTGCGCGAGGCTGTGCGCGTAGGCACACCCGACGATTTTGAACTCAATGGCCCTCTTCAAAAAAGCATTGCGAAAGTGGGCCCGCGGCGCAGGTTACGCGCACGCTTTTAGGAGAGGAAACACGCGCGTTGCCGTGTTTGAAACCGAAACGACCGCGCGAGCGCGCCGCGGCGGCGTCGCGGCTCTCAAAAAGCGCCGCGCCACTACTCCCCCCCTCGACCGTTCTTCTCCGCTCTCCTCTCCGCGGCCATGAGCGCGACGTGCGCGGCGTAGCACGCGCCGCACTGTCCGTCCACGCGCTTCGCGCGAGTCGCCTTCGCGGGCGCGCGCGCGCGCAGCAGTTCCCGCAGCGCCGCCGGGTCTTTCGCCGCGAGCAAAGTGGCGCGCGCGTTGGCCGAGGACCACGGACACGTCGTCGCGCGCGCGCGGAACGCGGCGCGGTCGAGCGGCGCGCTGACCTCCAGGGGCGTCGTGCGGTGCGCGTGGCCTGAGACGCGCGTGCCGTCCGCGCGAAACAGACGCGTGAAGTCGTGCGCGCGAAGCGGACCCTCGTCCGCGTGCGTGATCCCGGGGCACCCGATGAACGACGCCGACCAAGGTAACGCCTGGTCGCACACCGGGCGAAGAAACGCGCCGCGCGCGCGCGCGTTCGCGTCCGCGGGTCCCACGACGTCTGCTGACGTTCCTCCGTCGCGCTCCTCCGCGCTGGAGCAGACGAGCATGGGCGTTTTCGAGCCGTCCGCGGCGTCCAGGAGGACAACCTCCGGCGGCGGCGGACGCGGCTCAGGCGCGGCGTCTTCGCGAGCGACGTCACGCGCCGCCGCGTCCGATGCGTCATCCTCGTCGCCTCCCGCCGCGCCGGTTTCCTCCGGCGGCGCTTCGTCAGAATCGGCGGCCGTGCGCGAACGGGCGGTGCCTCGCGGGAGGTCGGCGATCGCCTTCCGTTTACGCGTCGCTCGGCGAAGCAGATTCTCGACGCGCGCCTCGAGCGTCTCGATCTCGCGGCGCGTCTTGGCCCGCGCGCGCTTTTCTTTTGCGAGCGCCTTGCGCGTCGCGAGGAGCGCCGCCGACTTCGTCTTCAGGGTATCCCTCGCCGACTTCACGGCGACGAGCACTTCGCCCTTGGCCTTCTCCTTCCACGCCTTTTCTGCGGTTTTTTTCTTGTGCCGCGCTTCGTGCGCGGCGAGCGCGTCTTTTTTCTTCGTCGCGAATCGACATCCCTCCTCACCGCACCGCAGGAGCTCGGTCTCCGAGTGCAGGGCTTTGACGTGGTACGCCAGCGCGTTGCGCGCGCGGAAGGCTTTGCCGCACCCCGGATGCGGACACGCGAACGGCCTTTCGTCTGTGTGCGTGCGCTCGTGCGCGACGAGCAGCTTCCGTTCGAAGAACCGCTTGCCGCATCCCTCGCGCGGGCACGCGAACCTCGGCGGCTCCCCGCTGTGGCATTTGCGCACGTGCTTGCTCAGGTCCTGGGGCCAGGCGAACTGCTTGTCGCACCCGGGGTGCTGGCACTGCACGCGATTACGCGGCGCCTCCTCGCCCTCGCGCGGCAGAGGGAGCACGGGCACGCCCAGCGCGGCGCGGTTCAGACGCCGCACCTCCGCTGTGGACAGACCCAGCCCAAACTCGGGGAGCTGGAGCTGCAATCCCTGCGGGAGCACCGGCGCGGGGGCGCCGAGCTGCGGAACCGCGGACACCGCTGGCACGACGCCGGGGTACCCAGGGTTCCACACCAGGTGGTTCCGAAGGTGGAACCCCTCCATCGCGCTGAAACGCGAGCTCTCGCGCCGGGGGCGGCGAGCGCGCGACAAAGAATACTTGTCGCACTCGGAGGAAGAGGGCTCGTCACGCCCGAAAGGGGCGATTCGAGCCGGAAATCGTTTCGCCAGATCGTTTCGCACGAACGCCACCGACGCCACGGCCTACGTGGCCGCCAGCGCTCATCTACGCTGTCCACAACGATCCACGCGCGCACGGGTGCGATTTCTTGACCCGTCGAACCGATGGTTCGCATCAGCGTCTACGCTCTCTTGGCTGTCATGTGCTCCACGCACGTTCCCCGCGCCGCGTTCGCGGAGTCGGCCGCGGACTCGTTTTGCGACGCTTCGGTTTCGACGTCGTCCCATCTCGTCGACCTCACCGCGACGATAGGCCCGGAGCTGGTGGTGTTCGAGTCCGCGGAAGGGCTCGGTCCGGATCACCGGTATCAGTCCTCCAGCCAGTCGGATGGCGACCCCGCGAACGTCTCCGAGCTAAGATTCGGCGCCCACACCGGTACGCACGTGGACGCTCCGAGACACTTCGCGCGAACGAACGACGCGGGGGTGGAGACGTTGCGACTCTCGTGGCTCAACGGCCCCGCGATCGTCGTAGACATCTTCGGCGCGTCGGCGCTCGACGCGGCGACGCTGCGATCGGTCGCCGACTCGATTCCCGACGGGGCCTCGCGCGTGCTGTTCCGCACGGACAACACTCGGCGCGGGATCATGTCGCGCGCGGCGTTCGACGCGAGCTACGTCGGGTTCACGGAGGACGGCGCGCGGTGGTTGGTTGAACACAAACCGCGCGTGAAAACCGTCGGGGTGGATTACGTTTCAATCGCGGCGTACGCGCACTTAGTCACCGCGCACGTCGTGCTGCTCGAAGCCGGGATCGTCCCCGTGGAGGGGCTGCTCATTCCCGAGGAAACCGTCGCGCCGGGGTGGTGGCAGTTCCACTGTGCGCCGCTGAAACTGCTCGGGAGCGACGGCGCGCCCGCGCGCGCGTGGCTCGCGCCCATGGAGTTGTAGAAATAAATACCGTACCGTACATACTGGGTGTAAATTACAATCGCGGACCGCCGCGCCGAAGAAGCACCGAGAGCTCACCCGGTCGACGAAAAAGCCAACGCCGCGGCGGCCGTCGCGAAGGCTGTCGCGAAAATTGACGCGAATGCGCGGCGCGCGCGCGAAGGCGAAAAAAAAGAAGCGCCGCCGGAGGCGTGCGCGACGGCTCCCGAGCCGTCGTCCGACGCGACCCCGGCGGTTCGCGACGCGTCGTCGTCGTCGTCCGTCTCGGATGCGTCGAGCGCGTCCGTGTCGATCCCCGCCGCCTCGGGGTCGGCGAACGACTCGACACTCCAGCACTGCCCGTCCGCGCGTAGGGCGGGGTCGTCGAACGCCACGTCGGCGTGCGCGCCGCAGGTTCCCTCGAACGACAACCCGTGGTCCTCGTTGGCGTCCCGGCACGTCTGGAGGTCGGACCCCGTCGAAACCGGCCGCCGGTAGTCGCACCGGTTCGTCAAGCCCTTCAGCGCGTTCCAGTCGCAACAGCACGTCAAGCGACCCGCGTACCCGCGGAACCAGTGGTCGCGTATCCACCAGCCGTACGTCTCGTCGCCGTCCGACCCGTGGCAATGTCCGTCCGCGTCGCTCTCGTCGGCGTTCGTGCGGTTGCAGTGCGCGAAGTTCGAGTCGCGGAACCCGTCGCTCGGAACGAACCCGTCCTGCCGCTCGATCCTACAGAACCAACCCCGGTCGTCGCAGTCGATCGGGCCGGCCAGGAACGCCGCGAGCTTCCCTTTCGCCGCGCACGCCGTCGCGAGCGGCGCGGGACAGTCGTCGCCGTCGCCAACCGCACGCGCGGGCGACGCTTCGAAATAGTCGGAGACGCCGAAATGCTCGACATCGTCCTCCCAGGGCGGGCCGGCGTCATCTGCGCATTGCTGCGAGGGGCCTTCGGGTGCGACTGCTGACGTGAGCGGTAGCGCCAGCGCGAGCAGCAGCGCGCACCGCCGAAGGTCGAGACGCGGTGCGCCCATGGAAGTGGTGTAGAAACGCGCCAGGCTGTTCAATTTGATTAATTTTTGAGTCGGTCGAACACGTCTAAATGGCTGGCAGGCTGCGCTCCTGCGCACACTGCGCGTTTCCCGAAAACAACAGCTCAGAGCGCATGCGCGCCAGGGGTGCGCGTCTCGGCCTGAAGATGGCAGGTTCGTCGAGCACGCGGCTTGTCATTGCCACTGGGTGCGATCTTTTCGTCGCGCGCGAAGGCTCGACTTCCGCCGGCGCGCGCGCACTCGCGAAGCGTGACCGCCTCCGGGACCATCGGTCTCGATGTCGTGGTTTCCGCGACGACAGTCGCCGCCGCTTCTCCTCGCGCGCAGCTTCGACGTCCTCCCCCGACGACGGGCGCGCGTTCGGAGCGCTAGGCGCGCCCGGCCCGGGAGAAGGGTCCGCGCATCAGATCGCCGCGCTCGTGGTGTGGCTCAAGCGGCACGGCGTGGACTTTAGCGACCGCGCGCGTTTCGCGCGCGTCCGCGGGATGGGTGTCGGGGGGGTGGCGACCAGGGACCTGAGGCAAGGGGACGCGATCTTTTCGCTCCCTCTGTTCGGTGTCGCGCGCGGCGGCGACGGCGGCAACGGCGGCGACGGCGAGACCGGCGTGACCGGCGAGACCGGTGAGTCTGGCCTGTGGAACGAAGGGTCGGCGCGCTCGTATTCCAGCGCGTTCGGGGTTCCGCTCGTGATCACCACCTCCGTGGCGATGGACCAGAAAGGCCCGCTGGGGCGGCTCGCCCGGGCGCTCGCGGCGTCGGGCCTGGTCGCGTCGCGCCGCGGCGGAGGCGACGTCGCCGTGCCCACGCACAGACTGGGCGGCGTGCGTGAGAGCGACCACGAATTCCCGCTGCACGTCTCCGCGACGAGTCTGCTCGCGCTGGCGCTTCTGTTTCAGAGCGCGAAGGCGACGACGCGCGAAGGCTCCGCAACAGAAGCGCACTGGGCAACGTACGTCGACCTGCTTCCGCGCGAGACGGACGCGTTACTCGAGTGGTCGGACGAGGACCTGTCACGTTTGAAGGGTTCGAGGCACGTGGCGCGCGCGCTGGAAAGACGCGCGCTGGTGGACGAGATACACGACGAAGTCTTTCCCGCGTTGCGCGCCGTCGATCCCGGACTCTTCTCCGCGAGCGTCGACGAGAACGAAGATCTCGAAACCTCCGCGTTCGCATCGAAGCGCGCGTTCCGGTGGGCGTTCGCCACCGTGCTCGCGCGCGCGTTCGAGCTCCCTGGCGAGGTGCGCGGCGCTTTGACGCGTCGCGACGCGGCGACGCGTGACGCGGATGCCACTTTAGGGAGCAGCCGCGAGAAGGAGTTCGGTCTGTGTCCCGGGCTGGACCTGTTCAACCACGGCGACGACGCCGAGCCGTGCGTCGTCGAGGGCCTCGACGACGTCTTCGCGCCGCGAGGCGAGCGGGGAGAAACCGAGACGGCGACCGCGCGGCCGTGTGGGACTCCAGTATCGGGTTCGCGCGTGACCGAACCCAACCTCCAACTCGAATTCGACCGCGACACGGCGCTCGACCCGGACGACGTCCGGTACGACGCGGACGAAATTCGTCTCCGCGCGCTCGGCCCGCGCGTCACGCTGCGCGTCGGCGTCGGCGGCGCGTCGAGCGGCGAGCAGCTGTTCCACAAATACGCCGACGAGGCGGATGGCGGCTCTGTGCTGGAGTTTGGGTTCGCGCGCCTCGGCGGCGGCGGCGCGCGCGCCGCAGATTGCGACTTCTCGAGCCTTCTGCTAAGGCACGCGCCCGGGAAGCGCGCGGGGCGACTGGCGTACCTCGCGGCGCTCGGGCTGTGCAGGGGCGCGACGTACGAGGTGACGGACGCGCCCTTTGAAAAACCGGGCGCTCGCGTCGGCGTCGCGTGCGTTCCCGAGGACGCCTCCAGGACAGCTCGCGTCCTCACCCTGGACGACTCGGAGTTCGACGCCGTCCGCGCGTGGGACGACGACGACGCCGGCGCGTACGACGGCACGTGCGAGTTCGGCGCGGCGCACCGGAAACGGTACGCCGAGGCGATGGTGGCGCTGTTCGAGAACGAGCGGGACGCGTTGCGAGTCCCGACGATTCCGGGCGATTCCGGGAAAGAGAAAAGAATCGTCGACGCCGACGACGACGCGTCGCGCGCGAGGCGCGCGCGACGCGAGGCGATGGCGCGGTGCGTCCACGAGGGGGAAGTGTCTTTGCTGGAGGAGATCGCCCGTGATTTCCGAAGGCTTGCCAGCGAGGCGTGAGGCGACGCGAACGGTTGTGACGACAGGGACGACGGCGACGCGTATTCGACACGCGTCGATCGCTACGCTTCTCACGCGGGATTCGCGTTCGCGCGGACGACGCTCGGTCTCCGAACGTGCCCGGCGGCGGGCACGTTCCGCTTCTCGCCTCGGCCGAGCACGAACGGAATTTTCTCCTGCGCGGAGACGTGTATGACCGCGGGTGGCTGGAGCCAGGGCTCGCCGTCCACCTGAACAGGGATGGCGTCCCGGATGACCATCTCCACGGACGCGCCCTGCGCGACGCGGTGCGAGTGCCCGAACCCGAGCCGAATGGCGCCGAGGTGCCAGGCGGACATGGTCGCCACCACCTCGATGAGCCCGTCGCCGATGTTGGGCGGCTCGTAGTGCTGCAGCTCGCCGGGAACGCTCTTCTCCCCGCACCCGAAGAAGTCGATGCCGGTCGCGCTGCTGTGGATGTTGAAGAACTGAAGCGTCCGCGCGCCCGCGGGCACGGGCACCTCCCGGCCGTCGACGCGCAGCGCGATGACTCCGGGGCGCAGATACTTGCGCGATGCCAGCGCCTCCGCCAACCCCAGCGCGGCGTGCCCCGCAACGATCTTCGTCACGCTGTCCGCGCAGCACGGCGTGCGCTCCCGCAGCTGGTGGAACTGCATCGCGATTGACGCGTCGAACCCGACGCTGAAGAAACACACCGACGTCTTCTCGACGACGTCCAGGTCGCCGTCGTCGTCGTCGCTCGCGTCCACGGACACGTCGTCGAAGCCGTCGGCGAGGAAATCCACGCTCCCCCCGCGGCTGTGGTTCTTTCGCCGGCCGAACCCGATGCCATTGTTCGTCGGCTCGGTCGGGTACTTCGGAGAGGCGCCCACGCCGCTCCCGAGCCCGCCGACGCTCCCGTTCCGAAAGTGCCGCGCGTGCCGCGAAGGCGCTGCCGCCGCCGCGGTGGGCGAGACCACGCGCGACGCCGGCGCCGACGTCGGCGCCGACGTCTCGCGCCAGCTCGCCGGCGCGGGCGCGCTCGTGGCGAGATGGCTCCCGAGGCGCCCCCCCCGGGCCGCCGCCTTCGCTTCCTTCTTCGGGGACGCGCGCGCGCCTGGCGGCGTGAGCGGGGGAGGCGCGAACGCGAGCGTCGGCAGGTGCGGCAGGTCGTCGTTCTCCATCGCCATCTTCCGCGCGAACTGCACGCTCAGCCGGCGGCCCTTCTCCGCGCTGCCCGAGTCGACGGGTCCCTCCGGACCCTCCGCCGCCGCCGCGTCGGATACCGACGCAGCGTCGTCGTCGACGAGTGGTTCGCGCGCGGGTTTCTTTTCCGGGAAGCGCACGCGGTCGCCCTCGAAGTCGTGCAACGCCCTGGGCCCGATCACGCGGCTGGGCGCCCTCGCGTTCGACCTCGGGCGGTCCATCGCCTTCCCGTTCTCGTCCACGTCGAGCGGCGTGGCGCGCCAGAGCCAGCTGTCGACGCCGACCACCTTCCCGGTGGCGACGTCGCGCACGAACGGCACAAGCGACTCGCCCGAGTACGTCGTGCCCCAGCCCGTGACGCGCGCGAGCTCGTTACCCGTCCCGAGGCTCAAAATCGCGATCGGCGGGACGCTGTTCGTGCCCACCAGCGCGCACGCGTCGCCGACCAGCTCGGCGACCCAGCTCACGGTGCCGTCGCCGCCCGCCGCGACGAAGCGCAAGTCGTCGCGCCCGCGGTGCGCGGCGACGAGCGCCACAAGCTTCGCCATCAGCGCGTCGCGCCGACGCAAAAACTCGTCCAGGTAAATCACGCCGCACTTCGCCTGGTGGGTTCGGATGAGGCGGTGCCACACGGAAACGGACGCGGAAGAGAAGGACGCCGCGCGAATCGTGAGCGACGGGAAAAAGCGCGCGCGTTTCGTCGCGCGAGAAGTCGTTTTTCGTCGGAAGCGCCCCGAGGGGAATCGGCGTGTTGTTACGCGGCTCCGAAATATCGCCGCTTGGAGGGAAGGTGACCCTTCCGGTCTGGTCGGGTCGCGTTTTGGGACGTCCGCGTACCTCCATGAGCTTGCGTGCGAGTTGCCGGCCCTGCGCGGTGCGATACGGAGGTCGGTGGAAGGTCAGTGGCGTGCGTTTCGACGCGGTCGGACGAAACCGCGCGCGCGACGCGCGCCTCGCGCAGGAAAAAAGTTCTTTTCGGCGCGCGTTTCCGACGTGGCTGAGATGCGAAAAAGGATTGACGCGAGCGGGTTCGGCGCCACCGCCGTGATTCGATTTCGAGCGCCCGCTTACCACGCGACTCCCGCTCCTTTTATTGACGATGACCACCACCTTCACATCGGGCCACGGCGGGTCATCCGCCTCAGGCGCGAGCTCGTCCTTTCCCTTGGGCTTTTTGTGCGCGACGCCAAGTATTTCGCGCACGAGCCGAGTACCCTGCATGGTTATCTGGCCGCCAGAGGTTCAGAACGCCTTGCGGCTCGACCTTCCGGCGCTGGGCGCGGTGCTCGCGCGCAGTCAGTCGCGTCCGCACGAATGAATTATCGGACCCGCGCTTCGCTTCGACACGCGCGCGCGGGGGGGGGGTATGCGCCTTTCGGGGCGAGCCCCGAACCTCCCCTAGAAAAAGCCGAAAGGACGCAGTGTCGCTCATCAGGGGTTCAGGGCAACCCGAACCCAACTCCAAGTGACATGATTCCCCGGTCGGCGCAACGAATCGTCGCGCGAAACTTGAGAGATCGCCGCGTCGTCTGGCGCGTGATCGCCGTGCCTTGTCACAACGAGCCGAACTGCGAGCATGTCCGGCATCCGCCACCTCGTGCGCGTTTGTCGCGCGCGCCACCAGACCGTCGCGGCGCGCGGATTCGCGAAGCGCGCGAAGAAAGACGCCGCGGCGGCGGCGGCGACCGATGCCGACCCCGCGTCGGAATCCTCGGCTGGATCTCCGGAAGACGCCGCCGACGTCGACGGTGGCCGATCGCGAGCGACCTCGTCCGAGCCGGGCACGGCGGGCGCAGCCGCCGATGACGCCGCGAGGGCGGCGCGCGCCGCGGCGGAGGGGTTCGGGAGCTGGGCCAAGTCGGCGAGCGCGCAAGCCGCGCAGGCAGGCGCGCGCGCGCGCGCGGGCGCGAGCGCGAGCGTGCCTTCCCAGGCTTCGAGTTTGTTCGGCAAGGTGGTCGAGGCGTTCAAGGAGGAGTACCGCCTGGCGATGATGGACCCCGGCGACGCCGCGGCGGAGCGGCGGAAGCAGACCGCCGGATACGTCGCGCCCGGCCCTGTGGACGAGTACACGGGCACGACCGCGGTGGCCACCGCACGAAGGAAAAAGAGCGCGTTCGAGACCTTCGCCGAGAAGACGGGCGCGACGTCCGTGTTCGCCAAGCTCTCCGCGTTGCGGCGGAGCGGCGCGTTCAAGAAAGGATCCGACGTTCTCGAGGACATCCGCGAGCGGTGGGAGACGAGCGACTCTCCGATTGTGCACCGGATCCAGGACATGCAGGAGGGTCTGTTCACCGAGACGGAGCAGGCGGAGGCGTACCGCGCCATCCGGCAGCGCCAGCCCGAGTTCAACATCAACGGGTTCCTGGCGGAGGTGCGGCGAGACGTCCCGAAGGTTCTCGGGGCGTACCTCAAAGGCGACATGGAAGCGTTGCAGCGGACGAACACGAGCAAGGAGATGCTGGAGCGCATGGGCGGTCAGATGCGCGTGTGGCAGAGCGAACAGCAGTTCGTGGACCCGCGCATCCTGCACCTCTCCGAGCTCGAGCTGGTGGAGGTGCGCCTGATGGAGGGCGAGCCGTTGGTCGTGCTCCAGTTTTCGTGCCAGCAGATCAACTGCGTGCGGAACAAGCGCGGGGAGATCGTGGACGGCGCGGAGGACGATATCCAGGCCGTGCACTACCTGTGGGCCATGCAGCTCTCGCCCAAGGACTTTGTCGCCGACGACGGCCGCGAGTACTCGGCCCAGACGTGGCAGCTCAGGGAGATGGTGCTCAGGGGCATGATGGCGGTTGCCGCGTGAAGGGAGCTCTCGTCGGCGTCCGTCTCGTCGAGACGACGAGTTCAATCAGTGTCGTTCGTCTTTCATCACATCGCACCGTCACGCCTCGTGCAGAATGACGAGGTCCATCGCGATCTTCTCCTTGCCCTTTCCGGCGTCCTCGACGAAGTCGCGCAGAAGCCGCCGGTCGTCGCGCGGGAGGAACGCGTCGGCGTACTTCAGCCGCTGGCGGTTCGGAGGCAACGCGCCGTTGGTGTTGGCGGTGACGGCGTCTTTGACGCCGCCTAGCGTGACGTCGGACGTCACCGCCAGCGGCGCCTTCGCGACGAACGTGCCGTCCTCTTTATACACGTTTACGTCGATCTTGAGCTCCCGAGGGGCTTCCTGCTCCGCGGTGGCCTTCACGCGGTCGCCGCCGCCGCCGAGGACGCCGCCTGAAACGCCGCCGGAAAACGCCCCCCCCGAGAACGTGCGCGCCATGTAGTCGATGAGCCCTCGCGCGAAGCCGGG
>MDSV01035530.1_pt1 | contig 33920 bp, 16 predicted proteins | sample 810851 | NCBI WGS metagenome assembly MDSV01 (sample SAMN05326640, study PRJNA326480) | marine metagenome | isolation source: seawater | place: Atlantic Ocean: North East | collected 2012 | reverse complement strand
CGGGATGAAAGCGAACTCGTCAAGAAAGATGACATTATAGGATCCACCTCGGACAGCAGATGAAGAAGTAGAGTTTGACGAAATTTTTGATCCATTTTCCAACTCCAAAGAACCTTTATTCCATGATATTATACCTTGTTGCATCCATGAAGGCAAGTTTTCATATGCCAGTTGCAATCTTCCAAGAAGATCTCTAGCAGTAGATGCTTTGTTTGCTAGAATTGCTATATTAACATTATCATTAAAAACAGCATAATGTAAAAGATATGCTACACATGTAGTGGATTTACCAGTCTGACGTGGCATCTTACATATATTGAATCTATGCTCATGAAATCTTTCTATTAACTTTTCTTGAAAATCGTAGAGTTTAAATGGTACCAATCCATGATCCAATGATACAATCTGAATATAATTCTTGGCAAAATAAACTGGATCCTGTTTACATTTCAGGAACTCAATAACTTGTTCTTCAGTATACTCATGTTGAGTATTAGCTCTTTTAAGGTTGGGATTACCTAGATATACGTCAGGTTGTGTCATAATAAAATTCTCAATTAATGATGGTTTTTACCACATTTTGCACATGGATTTTGTCCACATCCCTTACAACCACAATCACATTTCATATTCTTTATTTGGATTCATCACTATTATTTAGAAATCCCTTTTTAAGCATCTTTGATAAATCGGATGTTGATCCTACAAATACTGCGTTATTAGTAACATTATTGGTTGTTTTTTGCTTATCTTCATCAACTTCTTTTACTTTTTTCTGAAGTTCCATCAACTTATCAGTTGTATCAGCAACTGACTTGATAATCTGTCCTGCGACTTCATATGCTCTTGGACTTGCACTTTCACCAGCAAGTTCCATAATACCATTAAGAGATTCTTGACCTTTTTCAATTAATGAATAAAGATTGGCACGAGTATAATCATAATCTTGTTCTACATCATTTACATCTTTCAATCGATCTTTTCTTTTTACACAACCATTTTCTGGTGTTGTGCTAACTTCAACTTCAGTTGTATTCAATGCTTTATCAATACTATTAAAATTATCCATGATTAAATATCCTTCTGTTGTGTAGGACTATAAGTTTTACTATCACCAAAAGTAGTCCAAGTTTCACTAAATCCAAAGTCATCAGTAGGACCACTATTAATAGGATCAGGCACAACTGTATATCGCAAGTCCCTCTTGGCAGTAGTTGTATCGGTACTTCCATATACATCTGTTTGAACTTTTTTGATAAGTCCTTCTGTAGTATCGGCAATAGGACCGAATAGATAAGTTTTTGCTGTAAAACTTAAGGTGTATATAAGTGCTCTTCTTACTTCAAAACTTCCTTCATAATCATCTTGGAATGCAATATTATCCAATACTAATGGAATATCTCTTTTCTCATTAATAGAACTGATTAAATCTACGGTTAAATTAAATGATGGTTGAAAATATGGCAATATCTGTTCAACAATCTGTAAAGCATCATCATTTAGTTTAGTGAAGATGTTAAGTTCAAATCCAATATTATAAGGAACTGGCATATAAACTTTTTTTAGATTAGTTCCATCAGATGCTTTAAATGTCTGCGTAACACCTGCCTTTCTTGTCGAATCATATTGAATATTTGTCATTTCAAATGACATTCTAGGAAGTGTAATCTGAACTGCTTTATTCAAATCTGCCTGTTGTTCTAATCTCGCTAAAAACTTTTGAGCAGGACCATAAGATAAAGGAACATTCATATCACTAAATGATGTTCCATCTTGCTCTTTATGCTTTATATCAATAGCATTAAAAGTTGTACCGAAAGCAATAATAGTCTTTCTAATAATTTCGTGATAATAATAAGTACCTAACATTAAACTTGTCCAAATGGATTACTTTCACTGAAATCAAGAATATTATCTCCTTCAGTTTCGAATATATCGTTCTGATCGTATTTATCCTCTTGATCATTGCTACTAACAATACTAGCAATAGTATACTTGGCTGAGGATCCTGCTCCAATGACATTTTCTCCTTTATAGAAGTCACCATTTGGATTTCCAACCTTCAACTCTAAAGTATCAATATCCCAACTTCTAACATAACCCCATGTACTTGATCCAGCACCAGTAACAAGTTCATTGTAGATATAAGTACCGACTCCAGTAAGAGTTGAAGGAGCAGTAAATGTAATCGTTGGTGTTTCAACTGTATATCCGATACCAGCATTGGATATTAGAACAGAAGTAACAACTCCTGCATTTCCTGTAGTTGCAGCAGTTGCTACAAGTATTTGACCAAGTGCTGTTCCAATTCCTCCAGAAGCAGGGCCACTGAATGTTATAGGAGTAGGTTCAGTATAACCAGCACCAGCAGAACTAAATCCAACAAACTTAACACCAGAAGAATTAGTAACAATACCACAAGTAGCAGCTGCCCCAACACCATGAGTAGTAGTAATACCCGTTATTGCGGTAGTTGCAGCACTAACTATAGTAACAGTTGGTGTTGTAGTATATCCAGAACCAGGGTTTGTTAATAAAATCTCCTTGACAGAATGTACTCCACCAACTTCTGTAGTTATAGCAACAGCAGTAGCATGATCACCTGTTGGTGAATTTGAGACTACAACATATGGTTCTTTAGTATAATCATAACCATCATTATTTAAAATAATATTTCTAACATAACCAAATCCAGTAGTAGCAGCAGTTCCAGTAGCAATAACACCTGATGCTGATAACTGCAAGGTTGTCATAAATCCAATATCTTCAATAGTCTTATCAATCTCGTCAATAGAAGTGTCAATAACTTCATCCTCATATTCGAAGAGTTCACATTGAAGTTGATAAACATAATTTTTACCTAACTGGTAAAAAGGTTTCTCATGCTCTACAAACTTAACTTCAAATAATCTTGCTCCCAATGGAAAATATATTAAATCTCCTTCTGATGGTCTACTAGGAACATCTACTTGTCCAATCAAAAATGGAGCAATAAAATCTTCATATCTTTCTTTTGACACTGTTATGGTTAAGTCATCTTTAAGACTTACACCAAACTTGGTCATTATATCACCAGCACCAGTGTATCCCTCATATGTGTCAACATATGCTTCAAGTAAATAGTTATCATCAAATCTAGATGCTTCAATCTCCCTGAAAACAGTATCTTTATTTACAAATTTTCTAGGTATATAAGTTACTTCAACACCATAAATGGTAAGTTGTTCATTTATAATACTTTGAATAAGTCTCTGTTCACTTTGTGAACCCTGTAGAAAAAAGGGATTTAATGCCATATTATTATCCTATCATATCAAGAGGTGGAGCTTCGTAATCCATACTCATTTTTTCTCTAAGATAGTCTATTTCTCTTTGTCCATCATCATAGATTTCTCTACCATTAAGTTCAATACCACCAGGTAGTTTTACACCTCTAAATTTAGTTAAGTTTTGTCCCCATTGACGTTTTATCAAGGCAGTCAAATATTTCTTAAGGAAACTATCATTCCATACTCCACCAAATGTAGACGGATCTAATGCCCTAAAACAATCAATAATAATCCAATCTCCTACACTTTCCGTTTTCCAATCAATATCTAAATATAACCTATCTTGTCTTTGATTAAATCTAATTTGTTTATCAGTTGTTAATAAGAAATCAATATCCTCCAAGTAAGTTTTTACCATCGAATATTGAAGTAAATCAATCGAATTGAATTGATATAGATCATTTAAAAATAACTGATATTTTATACTAAACATACTACCAGAAATTGTACTGGTATCAAACTTAAATACTTTCTCTATACCAATAACTGAATCTGGAACAGCAAGGAAATTTGATGTTTCATAAAAGTTAGAAGTTATACTACTAATACCACTAACATTAGTTGATATTCCTGTAGTTGTTACAATACCAACACCTGTTGCACCTGTTGCTATTCCTCTGTCTATATCATTTTGAGTAAGTTGATGTTTGAGGTACATCCTCTCAACACCATCAAAATGACGTTCATGAAATAACTGAAGAGCATCATCTAATAAATCATCAACCTGCTCATCAGCAACATTTATCTCCAATACAGGAGCACCTAATTGTCTTAAACAATAATCTTTAAGTTCTTGTTTAGAAGTTGGTTTTGCCATTAATACGATCCTCCGTCAATTAATCCTGCTGATAATTCAGTGCCATCAAAAGTCAAATTAGCACTATCTTGAAGTTCTCCACTTGCTCCAGCATAAACAACTCTTCCTGAAGTTAAATCTGAAACTTTAAGAGTAGATGCAACTGCACCAGCACTAAATGTAGAAACACCAGCAGTTACAAATATTCCACCATCAGTAACTCTAAGTCCTTTTCCTGCTGTAACAATTCCAACAGAATCGACATTAGTTACATCTTCATAAGTTAGTGTTCCTCCAATAGAAACATCACTAGCAAATGTAGCAATACCTGAGATATTTAGAGTAGAACCATTTATATGATCAAGTGTAAGATCATCTATACTTAAATCACCACTGACATACAAGTCACCTGTAACTGTGGCACCAGTAGAAATAGTGGCAAATTTCTCATTGCCATTATAAAAAAGTTTTACATCTTGATCAGCAGTGGCTTCAAGAAAGGACTCATCATCACTCTCATTTCTAAGTTTTATAATATCACCACGTATCCTAAGATCACCTGTTTCATTTTTTATAAAACTATGGGTTCCTCCATGCCATACCTGAAGATCCCCACCACTTTTGGTTCCAAATACTGCTTTTGCAAGATCATCAAACTTAAACTTACTTGTTGCTTGATCCCATAGAACATTATATGCAGCACCAGGGAACTGTACATCATCATTAAAGGTAGAAATACCAGCAACATTTAAGTTTGACCCTAATCCTACTTGACCACTTAAAGTAGAAATACCACTAATCGTTAAGGATCTAGCAGATATTTCATCTAAAGTAATATCATCATTTAGATATAAATCTCCACCAATATAAACATCCCCACTAAATGTTGATACTCCAACAAATGTAGAAACACCAGCAACATTTAAGTTTGATCCTAATCCTACTTGACCACTTAAAGTAGAAATACCACTAATCGTTAAAGAGTTAGCAGTTACATCATCTAAAGTAATATCATCTTTTAGATATAAATCTCCACCAATATAAACATCCCCACCAAAAGTGGATAGTCCAACGAATGTGGAAACACCAGCAACACGTAAGTCACTTCCTGCCAACACTGGACCACCTAAAGTGGAAACTCCAGTATTTGAAAGTTGAGTTACTGATGCTATACCACCAACAACATTCGTAGCAGTTTCAGCAGTTAAAGAACCACCATAAGCACTGGCAAGAACTTTTACAGTATTCTGTTGTCCAACTCTTACCTTAATATCTGGCATTAGCGGGTTACCCCTTCTCTTACAAGTACCATTCCTTCAATAACTCTTTCTACAGTGGATCCTGCAGTAAGAGTAATATCATAAACATATCTTCCTGCTGCCAAACCACTTGTAGTCGTTGCTGACATGGAAAGAATTACTTTACCTTGGGTTACTGGTACTGGAATAGAGGCAACAAAACTAGTTGCAGTCGTACTCCCTGCCCATTTCCTCATTTGAGCAGCAGCCGTATATCCTGACAAATCAAAAGCTGAACTAGTATCTGTGCTTTCCAAATCAAAAGTCTGATTGAAAGTACTTCCTGTATTAATAACAATATTACTCGTATATACTGCAGACATTTATTTCAAAAAGATAATCCCTACTTCTTATTTATATTCTCACATTAACCAGTGTTTTTTTCTACTAACATTTTCAGAAGATTTTTCAATTCATCAATATCTTCCCTCATTCTTTTCAGTTCACTTTCCTGATTATTAGCAGATCTCTTAACTTTCAATCGTTGGTTATATTCCATACTATTACGATTTATTATTGCACCAGAACTTTCGTCCCGATACAAATGAGGATGACCTTCAACTTTAATCATAATAAGGCAATAGTACGTAAGTTCTTAATCTTGGGTGCTTGTGCCTGATTAGTTCCTGCCATAACAATCTTTATTCTATAAGTTCCAAATTCTTCAAGATTATCAACAGTATATTGATACTCTTTGTATTCATTATTACCAACACTTGCAGAAACATAAGCATCTGATAGTCCATCATTTAAAGCAGGATCTACCACTTTATCCCCAAATCCATCACCTGTACTATCATCTAGATTATTGTATCCTGGGAATAATCTAAACTCCTCTTCTCCATTTAAAGCATAAAGAACTCTAATGGATGAAGATTCACTTCTTACTGCATCTAATATAACTTTTAAAGAATCTGCTGGATTATCTAAAGTAATTTGATTAGAAACATAAATCGCTGAATGTGGATCAAAGAATGGTGAGTTAACTCTACTATCAACAGGATAGTTATTAATAGGATTATTTAATAGATTGGATCTAAATTCCGTATTTGCTATATCCGTATAAATGATAGGAGATACATTTTGATTTGTTGTATTAAACTTAATCGCAGTGGTAAATGATTTATTTCTTGCCATAGCGGTTAAATACTGGTCTTCATTAACTTTAGAAGCAACTAATCTTGGAGTAGTAAACTCATTCAAAGTATTTAACTGGATAGGTTGATATCCTTGATCTAGGAATGATGATTCATTTCCATCAATACTTGTTCCACTTACAGTTCTAACAGATGCACTTGCTTCAGTTACACCACCAGGTGTCATCAAACCATAGTTTGGAACTATAGCATCAAACTGAATATTTTTAGTTGCATTTACATCATTTCCACCCAAGAATGATTCAAATTCAAATGAAAGTTGTGGAGTCTTAGGAGTAGAACTATTATTATCAACATCTCTTACTTTAGTTGAAGTAGTTGCAGCTCTACTAAACTCAATATGGTAACTATTGAGTCCAATATCAGTAATACCAGATGTATGAGTCTTATTGATTCTGCATAATGATACACCATTTGCCTCATATTTTTCTACCATATTAGATGTAGTATGAGATGTTGGAAGTGTTTCATCTATTCCTCTAGTAAGACCTGTTAAATCATTACCAGAAATACCAGTATAACTAATAACCTCATCTTCAATTCTAACATATCCAGGATTACTACCACTAACTAATACACCTTCAAATGTATTGAAAGGTGTTGTACTAGCGGCACCAATACTTAAATTAATTCCCGTATTTGTTAGACCATTAGTAAGAAGAGTGGATCCTTCAGTACCACGAACATTTTCAATTTTTACTATATTACTAGCAGAATGCATATCATGACCAAACTGATCTACACGGAAAGTGTTGCCATTATAAGGACTTGCAGCAGTAGCTAAATCACCACCATAAGTAGGAAGTGATCCTGAAGTAACTAAAGCACCAGCAGAATTATAATAGTTTATCTTTTTACCACTCTTAAATGAATCAGCAGCATCAGTTCCTTGAATATTTGTAAGGAACATTGTATCAGTAACACCAACACCAGCTGAACTAACTGTAAATAATGCTCCTGTACCTTTTGCATTAAATGTTGTACTTGTTACTATTCCGATCACATCACCAACCTGATACCCTGAACCAACAGCTACTGTAGTAATTCCAGTACTAGCATTAATGATTCCATCTTCATTTGCAGCTGCAATCTTAAACGTTATTCCACTACCTTTTCCAGTTAAAGCAAAAGTACTAACTGTTGTACTACCATTAGCTTCATAACCAATACCACCATTCGTTACTGGTAATGCTCCTATACCAGTACCTGTCTTAATAGGGAATCCAAAACCTTCAACTCTTGCAGTAACACTAGTATTAGTTTCTCCACGAATTTCAGTTCCAGGAGTAAGAGCAGGATCACCAACAACTGCTGCTGATCCATCTGCTCTAGGAGCGTAGGTAGTAATACCACTTATTGCTATCTGACCATTCTTTGGAAAAGTAACTATAGGATTACTGGATAAAACAGGTGTATATCCATTACTAATATTTAATGTAGGGTTAGCAAAATATGCTGTTCCTTCAGTGGATGTAAACTTAGCCTTGTATAACTTCATCTTCAAATCATCAGTTTGGATTGGACTCCAAACAGAACCATTTTGAGATAGGAATAAACTTCCCATTGCCCACTGAACACCGTATGTGATTGCTTGGGTTTTTGGAAGATTTTGAGTTTCTACCGTTGTATCACCAAATCTTGCAGTCCATGCTTCATACATCGTACTTGCAGGTGAAAGAAGAACAAGAGCATAAGATTTGCCTGGTGCCAAATAAATTGGTTGAGGGAACTTAAAGTTAGTTTCTTTTGAAGCATTATCTGATACTTGTACCTGATCAGGTGTAAGTGTTACAGAAGGACCTACAGCAATCTTAGTAGGTATACCAAGTTCTACAGTACGAATTTGTGCAGTTATAGGAGCATTTCCAGGATCTTTAGAACCAAACCAAACATCAACTGATGTAATATATGCACCATACTGATCATCATCAATATTAGCATTTGGATCGGGTGCTTCTATATCAGAAGCAACCATAAATGTTTGTGCTAATGGATCATCATCCTCAACTTCAAATCTTACATCTATTTGCGTATCATGATGACTTATATTTGTAGTTCTTGTAATATTTCTTTGTCTAACGATATACCTACCCCTTGTCTCATAAGTAGTGTTAGCATATGAACCTAGTTTGGATCCCTTAAGTGGTTTTGCTCCGCTTTTTTTATTGGAAAGTGAATAATCTTTTTTACCCACTCTAATAATAATATCTGGTGCAGGACTAGCATGAGGATCCCTAATAAAGAATGATCCTAACAAATCTCCAACACTATCTGTAATCAAACGAACATTTTTTACATATGCAATAGCACCACTACCTTGGCCAACTAATTTAAATCCTTTTCTCAAATATCCATAATATAAACCTTGTGCTTCTTTTGCAAGAGCATTAGTATCAACATTTAAAACTGGAGATGTTGACGTATATTGAGTCTGAACATTTTCGGATGGATTATATGGATTTGTACCATATACAGTTACTGGATCATTAAATTTTCCCAGTTTATGGTTGGATTGAGCAGCCCTAAATGACATTTTTCTATCACCCTTAGCATTATAAGCAAATACAGTCTCTCCAACTTCAAATACCCCATCAGAACCAGAATTTTCCAGTGTATTGTCTATAGCAATTTCTACTAATTTTGGAATAAAATCAACACCTGATTCTCCATCAAGGAAATTGTAATGACGTGTGTTGGCTCTTAATGATCTTGCTAATACTGCAGTATTTCTAGATCTCATAAACTCTTCATCACCACTATCAACAACTACATCTCTAGATCTAACATCAAGACTAGTTGTTGTTCTTCTACCATTCATTTGAGCTACTTCTGCCCTTCTTCTCTCAAAGCTTCCTCTATTATTCCGTACTGTTTCTGTTCTACGAGTTGTTGTTACCCTTTCTCTTGTTCTTTCTATAATATTATCATCCAACCTAACAGTTCTAACCCAGTTATCACTAGAAGGATTTAACTCAATAGTTCCTTTATATGCTAAAACATGAAACTCATTAACATTTGTTACTTGAGTAGCAAGTGGTTGTTCTATCCAACCAATTTCTTCATATTTTAGAGTTACTGCATTTCCTGTTTTCTGAACATTAGAATCTAATAAAGCATAATTGTCTGTAGAATCATAATTTTCATCAGTAATCTCTATTGCTGGCATTAGATAACTATCAATACTATTTCTGGAAATAATAGGTCTGATTAGTCTTTCTTCAGTTTCAACTGATAATGAGGCACCAAGATTGTAATCTATTAACTCATTAGTTTCAAAGTTATCTACAAAAAATCCACTCTTAAATCTATTTCTTCCCTCTGCGTCTTGAACTTGAAGACTTTCAGTACTAACCTCAAGTAATGATAATGTAGTTACTGTTTCTAAATCTTGAATTCTATCTTCCAATAAACCAATATCCCTCATCGTATATCGTCTATTGTCAGTAAGAACTATAGTCGCATCATTAGGATCATAAAGATAGGGTGGTAAACTTATAGTAGCTAACTCCATAGAAATATTGAGGTTCTCAGGAGGTAATGGCATTACAGCAGACTCTCCTTTCTGCACTTGCAATTGAGCATTCTGATCCAAATAAATTTTATCAATTCTTCCTAGATAAAATTCATAACCCAATATAGATGCTTCTTTAGGTGCGGCTATCCATTTTGGACCACCTGATGAATAAGAAATCTCATTTCTTGACATAAAGTAAAATGGAGAAGAAGATACTCCCACCCAATCATCTACTCTAGGTCTAAAATCAAGAACATCACTTGCACTTACTTTAGAATCGCCTACACCAATCAGAGGAATATCCTTACCATAAGCCCCTTCAGGATAACTTAATACAGTAAATGCGTCTCCTCTATCATTTGCAGGAACAGTGTACTTATCAAATATAACCATCAATCTTCTAGATGGTATTGAGGAATCAGTTTTTCTAACAAGTCTAGAATAATCGCAATATTGTTCTTTCTGACCCTTATCCAATCTAAATGATCTTGTAATATCAGTATAAGAACCATTAGTTGTTGATACAACAGTAGTTTTTATATTAGATTCTTCAAAATTTACAGTTTCACCAATTTCAAATGTATTAGCATTTAAGTAAACAATACCTAACTTATTTGCATCTCCACTTGATGGGGTAGATCCATTATTAATAATAACTCTAGCAATAGCATTAGACTCTTCTCCTTTTATATTTTCACCAATAATAGCACCTGTTGCAACAGAAGCACTTGCAGAGAACTCTGCTAAATCTAAAACAGGTTGAGAAGTATTAAGTGACTCATATACTGCTAAAACATTAACAGCATCAGGTACGTTTAGAGAGATATCTTCATCTTGAACTCTTAATCCATATGCAGTATTATTATATGTCAATCCATCATAAAGAGATGTACTTTGACCAATACCTGATTGTGAATTTCTAGAAAGAGTTACATCAAGAATATTGCTCTTTGATAAATTCTTTACCTTACTAATAATACCATTCTTTTTAACAGTTACATTAGCAACATTACCACTTCCAAAATTTGGCAATCCAGTGATTGTAAGTGTGGTATTTCCAGTAACTTGATTGCTACGTATAGTGGCAATTCCAGCATTAGCACCAGTCTGGAAAACTGCAAATCTATCAGCTTTAAATGACTCAAAGAAACTTCCATCAGGAACAGCAACATTACTACCATCAGTAACATCACCAATTGGTATAGTCATTGTATTACTAGCTACAGCTTCGTTAGTTACTTGAGCAGATATTACAAGTTCTGATGCAGATAAATCAACAGAAGATATATTCAACTCTGGTAATTTTACAACAAGACTTTCATCTGCTCTGTTTCTTAAGGTACCAATTTTTTTCTGAATACGAATAGATCCTGTACTAACTCCACTTAATCCATTAGGACTCGTATATCCTTTAAAAACTTGAGGAACATTAGTGTCAATTCCAACACCACCAGCCATATAAAGTTGAAGATTATTTGCTGAAATTTCATTAACTCTATTATAAACTATATCTTCAAATCCACCATCGTAACTAATAATATCACCTGTTTTAATACCTGTAAATTGTGTACCACCAGCATCTAGTTCTGTACGACCAGTTCCGACATTTGCTAATCTTAAAGTACCTGTTTGAATATTGGGAATATCTATGATTTCCAATACAAGGTCAGCTGTAAATCCATCGAATCCAGCACCAGCAAGAGTAGATGTTTGATATATTGATTTTACATCACTCATAGAGTAATTATCAATATGCACTATACTTACTGAAGGAGATTCGACACCATTAAATATGAGAGCTTCTCCAATCTGAAATTCTCCTTTAGTATCTGATACGGTTAAATGAACTGTTCCTCCTCCAGTTCCAGCATAAAGATATCCAGTAGCACCACTATTTTTACCTTTAACTTGAACAGATGCCACCAATCCATCAACTGCTTCAGATACTGATCTGTTTAAACAAATATAAGTAAAAAAGGTTATATCATAAAGATAAGCATCCCAACTTGTAGTGGCATTTTCATAAACACTATCTGCTGTATTAACTTCATATAATCTTGCTCTTCCAATAATACCTGGAAATCTTCTCATACCTGCTGTAGGTTGGAAAGGAACTGTTCCATCTATAGCTGCAGAGCCGCATACATTAGAACATAACTCAATTTCTTTTCTAAAAGCAGGTTGACCTAGAAGATTATTAAGTTGAATCCTATTACCCATTTCAAAAGGAACATTAGCCCTTTCTACCTTTTCAGTATCTCTAGGTTTTTCTACATCTAAAATATTGGTTGTATCTGTTCTAACATCATATCCACGAACATATGCTTCTCCACCAGAGACTTTATAACATGCAAGATCTTTAGATGGTTCATTTCCTTCTTCTGTCGTCTCTCCTTCTTCATATATTCCAGTTCCATAACCCTGTAGTCCAACATTTGCTATTCTATCTCTTAAAGAATTATTGACAGATATATCAAAACTATCTATAGCATAGTTTCCAGATTCGTCAAAAGTTCTACCAGCAATCCACTCTCTAATTAAGTTATAAGAAGTATCTTCTACAATCTTTCTAACTTTACCTTCATTAGTTCTTAATATTTCAATAAAGTTGGTATCATCTTTATCTTCTACATCTTTCTTAGTAAGAACTAATGATATTTTTAACCTATCTGCGCCTGGTGCAGCAAAGTTAGTAAATCCTTTTGCGTTATCATATAAACTTGAATCATCTTTAGCACTGATAATTTCTTCATTAACTTGCAATCCAACTCTATATGATGGATTATTTGTATAATGGTCAAGAATTATAGTCTGCGAAGTTACATTAACAAAATTTCCTCTCACAAAATAAACACCTGCAGCAACAGATGCAGCAGATCCAGTAGCTATAGCATCTGCTGTTATTAATGTAACTAAAATAGTTCCTGAATTAATTGTAGTATTACCATAAGTAATATTGGTAGTACAGAACAATCCTTCACCATTTACAAATGTTGTAGTCTCAAAATCATTAACACTAGAATTAACATACTGTACATATATTGTGATATCTTCTACATCTCCTCCATTTGGCAATACAACATTACTAACAACAGCACTTACACCTGAAGTTTGTCCTGTTAATGTTTTGCCTATAAGTTCTGTCGTATAAAGTGATATATCAATAGAAAACTGTGTTGCTTGTAACTTTACAGCATTATATTCAATATCTAAAGTAGGAGCACCAGGGATTACAATAGATCCCTCTTTAAACATATGATCCCCAAAATCTTTTATTTGATTTTGAAGAATAGATTGTAAAGTAGTTAATTCCCTAGCTTGAACTGGAAATCCTGGTTTAAATAGTACCTTATGATAATTCTTCGCAGGATCGAAGTCATCATAATAAGGGCTAATATTTAAGTCTGTTTTTTGTGCCATTTTACTTTAGAATTCCAGGATGATTTTAATGTCTTCTTTTTGTCTACTATCACGTGTGACTAACTTTCGATTATCGATGTAAATGACATCTCCAGTTGTTTTATTTATCTCTGGATTAGCATACCCATCAGTGAAACTAACACCCAAATCTATTGTTTTATCACTTACATCAGCTGAAATACCATTAAAAGAGGTATCAACACTAACAGGAGATGGTCCATCAAAGTTAATACTACTTGCACCAGAGAATGCTATATGCTTTCCTTTTACACTAATAGTATCATAATCTGTCTGATCTTGAGTTGACTCATTAAAATAAAGTGATCTATCTTGATAGAACTTTATAACTTTGGTTTCTTTATCATATGATGCTAGGTATCCTGCTGCTGTTCCACTACTATTATTTTGGAAAATAGAAGTTCCTATTGATACTGTAGCATCAAGTTGTGTAGTAAGTTTGATTGCACTTAGTGATGAATATTGAGTTCCTGTAAAGGTTGAACCAATAGCACTAAATGTTTTTGGGTTCTTTACAATCCCAACTTGTGCAAATGCACTATTTGTTGGAAAATCTCTTGTAGAATCATCAAATCTTGAATATACTAAAACTCTATCTGCACCTAACTCTTTGTAAATATCATATCCATGTCCTCTGGAAGGTGGGATAATGGGAATCAATTTTGCAGGAGTACTAAAAGGTGTAGATGTATTCAAATGAATAAGTCCTAAATCTACTATACCATAAGTATAACCACTACCACCAGCAGTTACCGTAACAGAAGTAATAGCTCCATCAGTATTGGTTTTAACAGAAACTTTTGCACCACTACCATCACCCAAAATATCACATGTTTGAGTTGCATTACTTTGATATCCCAATCCTGCTGCTTCTAAATAAACAGTTTTTATTTGATTGAAATTTATTGTAGAATCTCCTGCTTCCCTTACATTCTGAATCTGAGAATTTGTTGATGTTGCCCAATCATTAGGAACAACAATATATTCAGTAGAATCAAATTTTACAATATCACTTGGAGATATTGTATACAGGTATTTCCAGATATAATCATCATTTCCTGCAGAGAATGGTTCTAACTCAGTAGATGATGGTTCAAACTTGGATGTCTTTCCTTTTGCATCTATTGTACCAGGTGCTCCTGTAGATCCATTATCTATACAGATATAAACATTATAATCACTAGTAACAACATAATAATTTGCATCATATAAACGTGCAGTTTTTGAAACTGGTGCATTAAATGATGAACTATAATCTTGCCTATACATATCGTAAGGAAGATTTACCACCCAATCAACTTTTCTTACAACTCTTCTAATATTTTGACTATTGATCTTCTTTCCAAACTGTGAAGTAGATCCATCCTGCCATTCATATTGAAAGTTATCAACAGGATTTGGTGGTGAGGTATTCCATGTAGAGGCTCTACCAAAACCAGGATTTAATGTTGGATTACTCAGTCCAAGAAAAATATAAAACGAGTTATCTGTATTTAATACAGAATCTACGAAGTTCCCCGCATTTGATATTCTAAACTGATCTGTTACGACGGCAGACATATTAATTAGTTTTTAGGTATTTATAAAGTTTTTATTAACTTGGTTGTATTGACCCCGTAGTCCTTAATCCAACATTCCTACGTGAGACTGTAGGATATGTGGAAAGACCTGTAGGTTCTGTATTAGTAAATCCAGTTACACCAATAGAAACTGCATTTTTTCTTATTAGATTACTGCCACTCTTAAGAATGGAAACAGAGTAGTATCCTAATGGATTAAGTACAGTTCCATTTAATGTTGTAAATGAACCACTATTAGATACGTTACAAGTTATTTGTCTAGTTGAACCATTAGCACCTATACTGGTAATATTGTAGATATTATCAAACATAGTTGATGAAGTGGAAACTTTACGTCCTACAGTATCATATACTGAAATTATAGGATTGTATGTGGCACCAGGAAAATCATAAGTTCCTGTAATATAGATTGGCATATCTGCTGTTAGATTTGCAAAATTATCAGGTTGATTTGATCCACCAAGAGTGAACCTAATTGCTTTAGAAACACCAGTACCACTAACACTCTCAATTTTTGTAATAGGGCCAGTATAAGTTGTAATAGAGTTGATTCCACTTATTATATCAACAATTGGTGGTGGAGTCGATGCTAATACATTTGGTGGGTTTGTAGTAGTATAACCAGTACCAGCAGTAACAATCGTAGTTCCTGTAATAACCCCATTTGTAATCGTACCTGTAGCAGTAGCAGTAGATCCAATACCAACTCCACCATCAATATTAACTTCTGGAGGTGCTGAAATGTATATGGAAGTAGTTGCTCCTACGTAACCCTGACCACCATCAACAATAGTTAATGCTGTAACTACACCTCCAGCAACTGTAGCAGTAATAGAAGCACCAACGATAGGTTTCTGATCTACAACTTGAACTGCTATTGGATTAGCAGAAGCTGGTGAGATATCTTTTTCATAATCAAAGTCTGAAGCATCATCAAGATAGAATGTAGTAAAAGGATGATCAGGTATATCCCCAATAAGTTTTCCTGTTGGGAAAATGAGAGGTTCTAAAGCATCTCTTACTTTAGAAACAACAACACCATTTACTATCTTATCATTTTTCTGTTTAGTCCAATTTAAACTCTTTGGTTCACTACTAATACCAACACCTTTATATACAAGTGTTTCTATTATATTTGAAGTTGGTATACCTACAGCAGTTCTATTTCCTTGATTAACTGCTCCTGCATCAATTTTATCCAATTGAAGAGTATCACCTATTTTAAATTGTGGATATACATCAGTAACTATCTCAGTATCTTGTCCATAAGTTCCACGATAGAAGAATATTGACACATCATCTGTTGCTTTAGGTGCTTCTGTAAACATAAATGATGAACCCCCTTCGAAGTTATATGCAACTCCTGGTTCTTGAATAGTAGCATTAACTATAATTAATAAAGAACTTGAAAGATCTAAATCAGGAAAATCACCAGTAGGATCTGTTTCAAAACTCAAAAGTGCTCCATCATATTTCAAATCAAATCTTGTTTTCTCCCCATCTTGCAACTGAGCAATAGAATCAATATAATCCATATTACCAAAGTTCCACATTCCAAAGTTATCTGAGAATGTATCTAAAACTTCAAACGTTGCTTGTGGAGTAGTGACTCCTAATCCCGTGACACCACAAGTTACAAGACCAACTGGAGTAAATACATCTCCTCTTCTAAATCCATAACCATTTCTTTCGATCTCCCAGTTCTTAACTACAAATAATGTGGAACCTATACCTACAGTAGATGCAGCACCAACATCAATATTGATTAATAGTCCAGTTCCAGTATCAGTAGTAGGACCATCACCTAAACGAGATACTCCAGTAACCCCTAAACGTGCGTATGAGGGTTCAGGGATAACTAACTGAGGGTTAGCATAGTTTGTACCTAATCCTGTTAAACTAAAGGTTAGAGTACCTCCTGCCCCCACTGAAGCAGTTACAACACCACCAGAACCAACTGATTTACCTACATCTACGGCAAAGGTATCGGTAGTAACAGATGAAACCCCTATCAAAGTATTATGAGCAGGATCTGTAGTTCTTGGATAAGTATGCTCTGTAGCATAATCATCTTTAGAACATGTGAATATTAAAGAATTTGTTGCTATTCCAACATTGTTACCATTAGACAATCCATGACTAGCAGCAGTAACAATCAAAATACCTGTAGATGGATTGTAATCTGCGTTTGTAGGTGTAATTTCTGCACCATCCCATGCTAACTTACGAATAGGAGTAGATACACTCACAAAGTTATGATCGAATGGAACATCGGTTATACCAATAGAAACACTACCTCTATATGCAGAACCAACGTTGGCATAAGAATACCATGGATAAACATATCCACGACCAACATAAGTATGTGGAATAGAGTTTATGCCAACGTTGGTGGTAAACCTGTAAGAAGGTAACTTACCAACATCAACTGTAATTGTGGTTGATGTATTTGCTTGTACTGCCAATACTGCTCCACCACCTGCAGGGTCTGTAAAACGAGGATAAGCATGTAATGTAGAATAATCATCCTTATCACAACTAAAGGTTAATCCACCAGTTGTAATGCCCACATAAGAACCATCAGTTGCTTTTAAAATACCATCAGCTACAGCAGATATAAATGTATGGTTATATTGATCACCAGAGTTTGCAGCAAAACCAACGCCATATACGCTGAAATTATTTGCATCAACTACAGTCACAACTGGCAACCATTTAGCATGAGAAGGATCTGATATTCTAGGATAAGCAACAACTTTTTTATTACCATCTTTATCACAAGTAAATGATAGACACCCATCATTTAGTTTTATTCTGTTACCAGTAATAAGATTATGAGAAGCACTGGTAATAACCAGTTGACCATCAAGTTTATTATAGACAGCATTAGTAACTGGGTTTGTTAATGGAGCAGCACTTGTCCATCCATGACCAGAACCAACAGTCATTTCTAATAATCCAGTACTTGGAGAATAAGTTGCTGCAGTTGGTGTTTTAGAAACAATAGGTGATGTACCAACAGGTACTGACAATACTTTATTATCACCACCCACAGTAGCAGTTAATGTAGCACCATAAGCAGGATCAGTTGATCTAGGATATTTGTGTATCGTTTTATGATTATCTCTTGAGCAAGTAAATGCTAAAGATCCATTAGCAATCGTTACATTACCACCATTAGCAATACCATGAGGAGCAGCAAATGTTAATGTTAAAACTCCTGTAACTGCATTGTAATCAGCACCAGTTGGTTTTAGAGAACCATTAATAGCATTTGCATCAGTTGATGCTGCAACGTATGTGTGGGGATAGTTACCACCTCTATAAACAGCACCTGTTAGAGCACTTTCAAATCTATGTACATAGTTACCAATAGAAACTCTATCAATAGGATAAACTAAACTTGTAGAAGCAAGACCTGTTCCTGCATAAGGGAATACTGTACTTGTTATACCAGAATATCCACTTCTTACAATAACAGCATCAGGACTAGCACTTACAAAACTATGAATACCAGTATTAGTGGAAGGTGTAACTGCTAAAACGTTTATAGTAATGGTATTATGTGTTACAGCACTAATAGCAGTAGAAACGCCAGTAATAGGGTCTGATGATCCAGCACCTGCTCTTGGATAATACTTTGTAACAGCATGATTATCAAGAGCACATGTAAATCCTAATGAACCAGTAGCAATACCTACACTTTGACCTACTCCTAATGGGTGATCACCAATGTTCAATACCATCTCACCAGTAGTAGGATTGTAGTCTGCATCATAAACATCAAAGTTATTGCTACATGTAAATGCTAAACCTGCAAACTTGACATCCTTAACGATACCAACTTCAAAGTTGTGAGGTTCTGCAGTAGTAACCTCCATATCTCCAGTAATATTATTATAGATTGCTGAAGAAATAGGAATGGATGGTCCTATCTGCTCCTCGTCAACGATTCTACTAATACTTCCACCAGCACCAACTTCAGCATATGCTATAGCACTTCTTAAAGGAGCATATCCCAATCCTTCAGAACTTCCTAGAGAAATAATAACACCACCTCTAGGTACTTGATTTTGGTTTATATCATAATCAACAATCGCAGGATCTTCATTTATATCTGTTCTAATACCACTAAAGGTGATAGATGTTACACCTACAGTTCCAGTATCATTAATAAAGAAGTTATTATCAGTATTGTTTAATGAAGTTGGTCTTTGGAAAAGATTGTTTATGGTAAGTAATCCATTACCACCAGTACTTCCTATACCTGTTGTATTTGCACCACCAACAGTTAGATTGAAAGTTCTTCCAATACCTGAAAATTGTTCTGATATATCATCATATATTGTATTAGTTGAATAATCATTTCTTAAGAATGCTCTTCCAGTAAACGTTGAACGAGGGAATGGTAAATTTCTTTGATCTAATAGTATCTGAGAATTTCCTCTAGGTGGTTCTGTGAAGTTAATATTTTCATCAACAATATTATAAGAACCTCTATAAACCCTACCTTGTGTAGAATCTGCATGTTCAGTGGCAGAAGATCCTACCACTGCTCTTTCAACAGTAACTAAATTGTAAGAACCAAAGTTTGTAATAGGTCCAACCGAAGTAGTTCCCACACCAACATTAGTTACTTTTACATATTCATCCTCAAACTCCAATAGGTCAGTTGGATTTATTGATGAAATACCAACTAATGCGAAAGTAGTTCTTGTTGCACTAATACCTTGACCACCTCCAACAACATCAGCATTATCAACTAAATTAAACTTAATATTTGTATATGATATAGGGGATTGGATAACATTATCAATGGTTATTATGGATTTACTATTTGCCAAAGGCATTGAGAACTTATGAGCATTTCCAGAACCATTACCTGTAATAGTAATAGAAGATCCAGGAGTTACTGCATTAGTTCTTGTTGCTGATATTCTAAATGAATCCTTATCAATCCTGTCAACATATACTGTAGATGGGACATTTCCAGAAGAATACTGCATAGCAGTTCCTGCAACTCCTTCAAACGTAGATCCTGGTGTATATGTTAATGCTTCTCCAGTTCTGAAGAAATGATTTGGTATAGTGAAAACAGTTCCAGATACTGTATCTGCAGGATTAAAGATTTTTCCAAAAACAGAAATAGATCCTGATGTTAACTTAAATTGCTTCTTATTAATACGTTGTCCATTAAGAGCATTGTATTCATGTATACTTAAACTATCTGATGCCGATCCATAATTAAGTGCATTTGTCTCAGGAGTATTGATAATATCATTTACAGTATATAATCCTAAAGTATAAGCATTAGTACGTACTGATGCAGAACCATAACTTGAGGGTGCTTTGTACTTCAATACAAAGTTACTACCATCATATTCTCCCCAGAATGTACCGATTCCAGTATTACTGACAGTTATTCCAACTCCACTTCCTATTGAAAGAATGGGCCCTTGTTGAGCAAACACATTTGTACCATCATGTGTCCATGTTACTTGATGAAGTTCACTATAAGTATCTTTAACAACTTCAACAACAGATTTAGCACTATTGAATAAATTTTTCTGTAAGCTTACAACAGTCCATCCATTGGGATTAGATGCAGTAGCTTTAGTTTCTGTATTAGATTGGTATAATGCAGTCCTTTCTGCTTGATCTGGTTGTCCCGTTACCTTAAATCTATAGGTTCCTATTCCAGCTGGAGTTGCTGATCCAAATCCAACAACTCTAGATTTATATTGAACATCATCATTAACAAGAGTGTTATTGAAACCAACAAAGAAAGTAGTAATACCTCCTCCTGATGCTGTCATAATACCTACCTTAAAGGTACCAGGTAAATCTTCAGAATATCCTTCTGGTTCATCATTATCAATAAACATCTCTGATTTAAAACTATTTCCAGTTCCATCATGTGATGCATATATTTCAACATAACTCATTTCTTGAGTAGTTGTATTTGTCAATGCAGTTTTTACATAGACAGATTTGTATTCGGATGAATCTACAGAAACAATATTAGCAGTTGATATTCCTGCAGAAGTTTTTTGTGCTATACCTACAGCAGATATCATACTAGTAAAACCAACTGGTTGACTTCCCACAGAATTGGTATCACCAACTATACATTTTAAAACCTTAAGATCATAATCATAATCATATGGATCAGGTAATGGAGTAAATCTAAGGAACTTATTGCCGTAGATATCTTCAACTAATGAGAAATCGCCAATCCCAGAAGTATCATTAAGTTCTGTTTTCTTTAATAATACAAGATCAGCACCATTATTCAATATTACTAGTTCTACTAGTTGAACTTCAGTATTTGTTAAATTTGTTATTCTAATGGTATATTCAATATATGAAGATTTTCCTACCTGATTTTCAACATTTAAAAACTCACTTGGTTCACCATCAAGGTTAGAGAACTGTGTATTGATGTTATCTAATATCAATACTTCATTACTCTTTGCGATTTGATATGGAGTTAATCTTTTATTTGTAAGTTTTACTAATTTGGAAGATTCTGTATTTTGACTTAAATCATTAGCATTAGCATAATTGTAAATAGTATCTACTCTATTATCTGAGATAATATCCTGAACAGATACACTAATACTTGTACCTGATATACTAACTGATGTTGTGCTAGTAATTCCAGTATCAGCAAAATTCTTAAGTCCACTTGTATGAAGTAATCCATTTACAGGACTTCTTAACTCATCAAAAGTCTTAGTGCTCTTTATAGTGTATGATAAATTTTGATAATAATCATTATCAGGAGTTACTTGATTATCTGAACTTAACTTACCAATATCATCTGACCATCCAATATTTTTTTCTACTCCATACTTAATATTATAAATTCCTTCATTATTTCTTAGATTTTCAATAGTTGCCTTTACTGTACTTTGGTCACCAGTAATAATATCACCAACAGTCAATGTATATGTTCCACTAACCTTTATAAAGTCATCATTAGAAGATACAATGTACAGATCTCTCTCAATATTGTTAGTGATTAGTTTTTCACCTTCAATAAAGTTTGAAGGTACTTGATAAACACTAAAGGATGGATAAAGACTTTGTTTGGTGATAATAGCAGCTGTTTGAATAGTATCTGCCAATCCACAATTAGTTGATATAAAATCATCCTCATAAGTAATCTTTACTGCGTCTTCAGATACTCCTCCAACATAAGAAACAACTCTACCAAATTTATATCCAACATCTGGAGAGTTAAATCCAGTTCCACCAGATCCAACTATTTTAGTTACACCCTCAACAAAAACTCTATCATTTGGTACAAATGCTGCAGGATTAGTATGAGCGAAGAAACAAGTGAATATACCGCTTGAAGCACTGTCAGACTGTATAGTATTAATTCCAACCCCATTATCATTATTTGTTGTAAACAAGGTTACTGGAGTCTCTGGGAGACCATATGGTGGTTGTAGAATATCTAAACTGTGAATACTAGTACCACTCAATACTGGTTGTATTACACCACTATTAATAGTCTCACGAGTAGTGGTGTTAATAATCTTAACTATAGGTGGATTAGTATAACCTGATCCACCATCCACTACAGTAGCAACTCCTATGGTGTTGGAATTATTGATTGTAATGATTGGTGATATAAAAGCTTGAGGTCTTAATGTAGGGTCAGAGGAATATTCAAATCCTTCATTAATCACCCTTGTTCGATTAATGTTACCAATACTCTTGGACTGAGCAACTCCATATAATCCCAATCCCTGTGTAGATGCAGATCCAACAAAAGTTGGTAACTTCTTATAATCTGATCCACCAGAAATAATATTTACACGATCAACCCCACCAATAGTATTAGCAGAAGTAGTAGTATATTTTAAAGTATCTGCTGTAGTTGGTAATAAGTATGGAGATTGTGGAGAGAGTTGTGTAGCAACAGTAAATGTAGTTGTACCTGTTCCCACAATATCATAACTTCCATTATAGTTACTATCAACATATTTAATTGATGAATAATGCTGAACAGTTGTATCTGCTGTACTAATATATCCAGATTTTCCTAAAGTATAATAAAGTTTATCAGGTAATGCTATATTATAGTTAATAGTTTTTGCACCACTAGTTCCACTACCTACTACACCTGAAGTAGTGATATTGAAACTTGTAGTTGTTGTACCAGTAGAAACAAATTCATTCTTAAACTCTTGATCATAATAGAACTTAAGATCATAACCAACTAAAGAAACATCTTTCAAATTGAATATTGGACTATTATTTCTAACAATTTCAAGAGGAGGATTTATCTTACTAAAAGTACGAGTTCCTGCAGGATTGGATGTAAAATCTACAACATTAGCAGGAGATTGTGTATCTTTATAAGTTTCGCATAATTGGAAAGTATTCGCATCCACAACATAAACAAAATATGCTCTTGCGGATAATCCTCCAGGGTAAGATCCTGTAGTTGTGAAATATATCTTATCTTCAGTATTAAATGTATGTCCAATAATCGTAAATGAATCGGTTACGGCATCTGTATTAGCATTTGTACATGTTTGAGGATCAACTAAAATATATCCTGTACCCGATTGACGACTTATTGATATATCTGTATTGCCGATACTAACTCCTGTAGTTAATCCAGAAGATACTTCTAGTTTTACTTTATCACCAACTTTTAATCCATGTGCATTTACAGTAGTTACTTCAGTGTTTATCCTCGTAACAGTTGCTCTTACTTCAGTGGATACTCCCACCAAGTTAAATAAATCATTATCACTTCCACCAGTTGTAAAGAATATATCAGGACCAGTCTGTTCAGTCTTCAACCCTACAGTTGTAGGAGTAGGATTTGAAATATAAAGAGTTGATGGAGTTGGAAGAGGTACTGGTTGTCTAATATAGAAAGAACTAGTGGGATCAGCAGGATTTGATGGAGTATTACCTATAGAAACATATGTGAGAGCAGTTGAACCACCTTGAGTATATGTTACCTGCTGTCCTTCCACAAATGGATTATTTTCCATGTAGATTCTTCCACATGGAACACTTCTACTAACAGTTCTATTTGCAAATGTAAATGATACTGCCTTTCCTTGTGCACCTGCAGTTGTACCAAATCCTACTGCTTCATTTGAATTAAAGTATACTATATTATTAACTTTAGAATCAATAGTATCAATAGGTTGATTAAAGGTAAATGAATTTGGATGATAAGTTACACCAGCACCTGCTAAAGTATCATATCCATTCACACCTCTCATTATAGTTAAAATATTTTCATTTCTGTAAATATTCAATATCTTACCAGTTTCTGTTCCAATACCGATTGAACTTCCTACAGAAATACTAGGTGAAATATCAGCAACCAATACCTCAGTTACGCCAGTACCTACAGGCAAATCAGATGTTAATATTGTAGATGCAGTATTGACACCAATAAAATATTGTCCATTTAGAGCAGAAAGACTTGAAGTCAATCCAGATATACTAACTACGTCTTGATTAATCAAAGGATTATTACCAGTTATAGTTCCTCTAACAGAATTATTACCTTCTTGAGTAAGCACCACATTATTAATGGTTGTAGCACTATTACTGATCTCATAAACATCATTTCCAACCAAAGAAGAAACTTTTACAGAAAGTCCACCACCCTCAGTATTGGTATCATCAAAAGTAAGTTTATCACCAACTTTATAACTGCTTCCAGCACTAACTATACTTACTTCATCAACACTTCCAGCAGTAACTGATTGAATTACGACTTTTTGTTTGTCTATTTCATTTGGTTCAATAATATAATCATTATCTGCGTCTATTGAGGAAGACCTGTATGGGAAGGTATTACGAACAAGATCAGTTTTTGCAAAATCTAATGATTGATCAAAATTTTGATCTAAAGGAAGAGAACGATAAGAATTACCTATAAAATATGGGAATTGTGATCCACTTGGGTCTGGTGTATAGGTAGTATCGTGAATAGTCGCATAATACGCATAAACCCCATCAGGAAATTCTGGTGTTTTGCTAAATCTTCCATTATTTTCGTCCAAATCTCCAGAATTATCAAATTTATAATCTTCTACAAATGTTCCAGCAGTAGCTATGTGTATACCAATATGAGAAGGTCTATCTATTATATTAGAAAGACTTGCTGTATATCCTGATCTAACTCTTGTAGCAGTAGAGTTATTATCTTGAGGATCACTGTTTCCATAAGGTCCATATATTGGATTGCCGTCATATGCCCATCCAATTATTTTAGAAACAACAGTTGGATCTTCACCAAAAGAATCCCTATATGTAGCAGCATAACCACAAACACTATACTTAAGTTTATTAGTACTTGGAAGTAATAACTCATCACTATTATATTTTCTCTTAGTATCAATAGTAAGAGATCTTATTCTTGCCTCTATTGTAGCATTTTTTCCAGCACTTATAATTTTTATAGAAGTTTCACTACTAGAGTAACCAATTCCTGGATTAATAACAACAACTGAAGTGATTTTCCTATCTGTAATGACAGGTCTCAATATGGCTCCACTACCTTTACCAGATGTGTCTGCAATATCAATATCTGGAACTGAATAATATTCACTACCTCCGCTTTGAACGTTAACAGAAGTAATTTGTCCATTATCAATAATAGGTGTCACTACAGCATCTTTACCTGTTTTTATTGTTATTATTGGTTGATTTTCAAAATTAATAGTAGTATTACCATATCCAGTACCTTTTTCATACAAATATGAATCTACTATACTACCTCTGACTGTAGGGGTTAATAAAATTGACTCAACATTATCAGTTGTAACCCCTACAGGAACGTAATTAACAGTGACTGAAATGTCAGGATACTTAAATATTTGCTCTCCTACACCATTATTAGTGAATAAAACTGTATTTTTTCGATCATAATTCGTTGTATTTGTACCACCAATACCAGCATCTGCCAATCTAAAAGAATTATTGTCATTTTTCAAAACGTAATACTGATTTGCAGTTACAATTCCTGCGATTACCGTTCCCCATGTTTTATATTCTAGTAAATCTCCATCATTAAATCCATGATTTTCAAAATTAATCGTATTATAATAAGTTGAAATATCTGTTGGTTGAACTCTAAGTTGTTTATTTGTAAATGTTCCTCCATCCACAACTCTTGTTCCGATAACAGTCTTTAAATCAGCAAGAGTTTCGAATTTATGAGTACCTCCAGTGTTGGTACTATTCAAATCTACAATATTTGTTCCGTTAATAGCATCATCTATAGTAGGATGAAGAGAAATTGCTGAAAAACTTACAAGTTTTGCAAAATAACTTGAATAATTTCCTAATGTTGATGTCCCAATACCAACTCCCAATGATAAATTTCCATTTGCATTGTAAATTATTTGTTGTGCCTGAACAAATGAATGATTTTCAGTGAATGTAATCGTATTTGAGGTAATATTAACACCACCACCTAAGGTAGATACTCTTCCATCAAACTCAACATTTCTTTTTTTAGTTTCAATCAGTGGTTCAATCACTGCATTACCATTTCCACCTGTTACATCAATAGATAAAACTGTGTCAATGTTAAATCCCTGTGGATCAACCACAGCTTCTGTCATAGTTCCAGTTAAAACTGGTTGAATTAATGCTGTTGTACCTACACCAGCAGCGACTTCTATGTATGGTAAGTTAATAACATCATAATCAGTACCCTCATTTAAGATATCAACTGATGCTAATGGTCCATAATAGATTTTATCAGTTGATTTGTAGTTAGTAATCTCAACTCCATTGACTAACATACCAGTTGATCCAAATGTAGTAGGAACTTGAGTCCCTGTATCAATTGATTGTTCTAATGAAAATGCTTTAAATAATTTTTGAGGTGAAATTAAACCATCTTTTTGAGAGAATAATGTAAATTTCTGATCTGCAGTGCTTGCAGTACCCACTTTCATTGCCAAATAGTTGACACCATCAATAAGAGCTGGTGAATTATAGAGTTTTATATCTTTTTTATCAAAACTGATAACATCAACATAGTAACGACCTGTGGATAATCCTGTTAGTGGTGCTCCAGTGGGGTTATAATAAACTGCATCACCCTTCATAAAGGGAACTTCATTATCAAATCTGATAGTTGTAGTATAACTAGGGTCAGTAGAAAGTGGATCTATAAAATTAACTGCTGTAAAAGACTCAAGTGGAGTCGTTATTGTATTCCTAAAGTTAGTTGTAATACCACTTAAAGCATTACTTACACCAGATGGTAGTGAATTTGATGCCACATATGCAGTTTTACCACTTCCAACATAAACATTTTGAATATCAGAGAAGGAAGGATTGTGCTCTAAAGGTGCTCCAACACTTCTAGCAGTGTTAATCACCCTTCTAATATCAATTTCACCAGTTCCAGTATAATTATCTTTCAGTTCAACTACTCTAGATTGGATTTTCCATGGAGTTCCCTTACCATCAGGATTTAATCCATCCTCTGCAACATAAGTTATATTATCACCACTACCTAAAGTCTCAGGTGTATTACTACTTCTTCTAAAAATTTGTACTAAATCACCTTTTTTAAGACTAGATCTATCCAGAAAATCGTTCAAAGTAAAAGTACTTTCAGAAATGAAGGTACTTCCCTCTACTTTATACCTTACACCTGTGTTGTATATCCATGAATTAGCAAATATTTCTTCATATGTTCGGTCAGTTGTAGGGTTGATAATCAAATTACCAATATTTTTAACCGAAATTTCTTGTCCTTCATCTACATCTAGTGTAGTCGATGTTTGTTCAAACTCTGATAATACACCATTTAATCTTATTCTTACCTTTTTAGTAATATCACCATTCTCATAACCATAATAAATGTCTCCACCAATAATATCAGCAGCATTAGAAATTGGTTCAGTGATTCCACTTACTCCAAAGAACTGATTTATACTCTTACTTGTATAATAAATGCTACTATTGTTACCAGATACTAAAGTACCTGTTTGTCCAAAACCAATAGTAGAATCAACCATAATGGTCGAAGCATCAGTACTAACTTCTGATAAGGATTTGGACGTAGGAGTTACCTTAAAATCACCTTGAATTGCTGATTCACTATTACTATATCCAAGGAAAAGTGATAACTTGTAATATTGCTTATTCTCTGTATATGATACACCTGTTGCAGTGAATGCTTCAATCTCTGCAATCGAAGCATTAGTGGTTAAATCACCTTCTTTATATATTGTTTGACCTACTAATTTTGAAATATCTCCTGAAATAACATCACCAATAGCTACTTCTCTTCTAAGAAAATTAGCAGAAGATGGTTTAATCAGAAATTCTTCTAAATTTACAACTTTAGGTGTCTCATCATAAAGTACATTAAACAGAATTCTGAAAGACTCATCTGTTCCTTTTGATTCATATAAAGATCTTGATTCCTTTATAAAGTTACCAGCATTTATTTGATCTGCAAAAGGCACATCTTCTAAACCTGGTGTTAGGGTAGATTTAGTTTTTTTGTAAAATTCTTTAAGGAATAAGGAACTTAAGTTCTGTATTTTAGTACTACTGGTGTGAGCAGCAGCAGTTGTATCTGAAAATATAAGTTCTTCTTGATTGTTTAACTGATGATATGATGTTATTCCACAAAATCCACGTTTACAACCTGTAAATGTATTTGTTGTCAGACCTGTATATGTAATTACCTCATCATTAATCTTTAATAGACCGTAGTTCTCTGGAAACCCCTTTGTACTAGTAACTGAAATCGTCTTATCTGATGTACTGATACCAACAGAAAGAGTTGTAAGACCTACAACTACTTCAGGGGTTAGATTATCTAACTTTAAATATTGATCTAGATTATCTGTGATGTCAGTAGGACCACCTTGATATTCTTGACTAATATAATATTGCTTAAGAAAATCAACTGTCTTAGGACTCTCATCCAAGACATATTCTGGTAGTTGACTATCAATTATTTGTTGAACCTTTACCCTAGATTCAAAACCCGTCTGTATCATATTACTGTCTTATTAGTTGACCGTTGAGATAACTTGATGTATAGAAGTCTCTGACAAATGCAGTTCCTGTGATTTCATCTCCAGAGGCAATAACATCCCTAATCATATTTATTGCACTTTTTGAAACACTAAATTCAACATACAGTTCCTTTAACCCAACAACATCATTTGATTGTGGTATTGCTTGAATTTCAACAACTCCTGTTCCATCAAGAGTTCCTGTAATATTAAGTGTCCCAAGAAGGATTTCACCCTTTACATAATCAACAGTTCCAGCACTTTTAATGATAATAGTAGTAGTACCATCATCTGCTAAAGATACAATAGATATATCTCCTGTTAATTTGTCATCATTAGGAACATCAGTTAAATAAACTGGATTATTTGTTTGACCAATATAGAATCCTGTTGATTTGATGTTGTATCCATCAGAATTGACATGGAACCGATTACCATAACATAACTCATACTGTGCAAACTGATTCAAGGCACATTTAAGATCTCTTCTTATTCTTACTCTTGTAATATTCGATGTAATAGCAGTATCAGTACTATCAATGACTTGTTGTACCTTACTATACTTAAATCTACCACCAAATTTGTTCATATCAATAGAATTTGCATAAGTTGTCAATGAGTTAATAACAGCTGTCCTCAATGAGTTTTCCGTAGAGACTTTATTGTTATCAAAATAGACCGCACTGTCAACTTCAACATAAAGCATCTTCAGATCAGTGATTTTTTGGTTAATTCCTGAAACTGAATACTGTTTAAGTTGTGATAAAATACGAGATTTGTTAAAATCAGAGACAAAAGACCCATTTTTGGGTTTTATACTGATAAGTACGTTTCCAAACTCTGGTGGATCCATTTCTTCACCACCAACCACTGCTACTGATTGTGTATCGGGGTAGATTTTCTTGATTATTGCCTCATAATCCCTTGGAGTGACTGCTCTATACTGTGATGAGTAGATTCTTGGAGCATAATACTTAATTGAACTCACTGATTCAATATTAGAACCATTTTGAGAGGGTTGATCAGTGACTAAATCAGGATTATCGGATAATGTGAGTGGTATTTGTGAATAAGGATCTGCAGAATTAGTGATTTTACCAGAAAAGGAGAATGTATTATCGAATCCAGCACCATTTCCTTCACCACCATCAGTTACAATGTAACGAACTGTAATCCTTGCACCATTTTCTAACTTTTTACCAATAATACCATCACCAAAGAGCAATTCATACCTTTCGTCTTGTATTTCTTGTATTAAGTAAATCACAGAGGTACTATCTACATTCAAAATATTTTCAACAACATTATATTCTACTCCTAACTGTGATACAAGATCACCAGATTCGTCTCTAGAATCATTTACATAGACTCGAATGGTCGAAGTATCCACTCCATCATTATCTAAGACAAATCTTTGATCTAATGAAGCATCGACTGTAAATATTTTCTCTAAAAATGTCCCTTCTCTGATTTCTATGTTATTAAAGTTTGCTGTTATCTCAGGATTACTATCAGTTCCAGTACTCTGTGAGGGTGCTGAAATGTCCTGAGTCGTAGAGAATACATATGACGTATCATTTGCTAGTCCTACTGCCACTAACCCTGCTTGCAGCGTTACATTAGGTACATCAGTTGCCTTCTTATCTGGAACTGTAACACTAAATGATACTTCTGCTGTTGCTGCTGTTCTTGATCGTGGAACATATCCAATATTTCGTGCTAATGAAACAACATTCTCTCTTAATGTTGCAGAATCCAGAAAGGATTCATTCACAATCATATTAGAGTTAAAGGCAGTAATATAAGTGTTATATGCTAATGTATCGATCAGAACAGAAAAGTTAGATCCTTCAAAATCAAATCCCGTAAATGTACTATTAGCACGGAGATAATCTTTGATGGAAGTCTTTATCTGATCATAATCAAGATTTGTAAATTTAGTAAAAGGCATCTTATCTTGTTGACTCTAGAATGAAGGCAAATTCTTGTGTAGGAAACTCTTGTCCAACGATATCAAATACGACAGTTACCTCAAAAGAGTTTTCATCTTGTTGAGGATCGACAATAACATCGACATTTTCAACTCTGGGTTCAAAGTTATCTATTGCAATTTCAATTTGAGATCGAATGTTTGATGCAGTACCAAAGTCAATAAAGTTAAATAGACTACTACGTACATCAGATCCAAATAAAGAATCAAAGAACTTTTCAGTCGGAATCGTTTGAACAATATTACGAATAGATTTTCGTATCGCATCTTCATTCTTTAAGATCCTTAAATCATTTGTAACTGGATGTGGATGCTCAAAGTCCAAACTAATGTCTTTGAATGATCGTGATATCCTGGTAATTGCCATGAAACACAGTTTTTATCTATTTATACCTATCTCCACATAAAAAAAGGTGCCCCTTAAAGACACCTCCTATATTATCGACCTTGACCCCTATATCGCTTACGAGGCGAGTTACGAGAACTTGCCGCATATTTTGTGTGCTTCCCCCTTCCTTGCCGAGTCTTCTTAGGCGGCGACTGTATAAAATCTCCACCACTAATCCCACCTACTGCTTTAGCCATCTATAACCTCCGAATAAATTTCAGTTTTAATCCTGTCGGGATGTGGAGAACCTGTTTGATAAAATTCAAGTGCCAAGTCCTCCATGATATCCCCATATTCTCCATGCCCTAATGCATCAAATACTTCAACACCATCAATGATGATTCTATAATACTCTTGTTTTCTCATGCCCTACACGTACACGTGGATCGCACCAGATTTCGAAACCTGCGTCTTTTGCATCAAGACAGAAAGAAACATCTTCTCCACACATGTCTTGTACTTCGCCACTTTCGAATATTTGCATCTTCGGAGCAAACCATGGATACTTTAATACCTCATGTTCAAAGACACCCTTCTTGATTAATAACCACCCAAATCCTGTATAGTCAACAGTAAATGGTTTCTTACGCTTACTAATACTCTCAATAGTTTCATGATTCATGACTCCACCATTGTTACGGAAGTCGTCTTCCTCTAACCAATGTGCAACGGAGGTCGTTCTGCCATCCTCTGTACAATACCACCCTGCTGCTATGTCTTGATCCATTAAGACTAACTGCCAGAACTTCTCTGCATTGAATACAATATCAGAGTCAATCCATAACTGATAGTCATACTTTAACTTTCCATCCCATGGTAACTGGTCTGGGCCTCTTAAGACATTTGCTCCAAGACACTTACAACGGGCAAAGTTGACCATTGATGAATAATCTTGAGAGATCTGAATACTTGCATTTGCTTGTACAAGATCAAAACAAAGTTGTACGAAGGATTTCAGAAATGCATAGGATACTCCTCTACCTGGTAGACAGAAGACTATCGATTTTCCTTTGACTAACTCCTTTGCTTTCTCATAATCCCATTCAGGCTTCTTCACGGTTGGTGGAGTTGCCTTTACTGTAAATCCTTTTGCCATTTTAATAGTTTACTTTCAAGTCATTATACTCCATTATATAGCACTTGTCAATCTCATTCTTCAACACTCAATCCTCTGTAAAGTAAACATCACCTCCATCAATCCTCCAATGGAGTTTTGTGTCCTCATAATATCCCATCTCGTTTATTACTTCTTCTGGTATTATTGTATAATACTCACCACTTACTTGATCGATCTCTATGGTGCTAAAAATATTCTGGGGGTTTTTTTGCATTTCATTGAATTCCTTTTTTGATTTATATATGGCCACGGATTTTTTAAAATAGAGAGATAAAGCTAGGTCGAAGTGGGTGCTTTGTAGACTAATGGTACCTTAAGGAATTAAACACGGCGGGGGGGCATCAACGCCCCCAACAAAACAACTGTCTGATTCACGAACGAATGATGCCCACTGATCATGTAGAATGGAATGATCCTTGATTATTGAAATTAGCGTATGAGAAGACCTCACGTTGAATCAACTTAAACATTCCATGCTGAGTGTGCATCACATATCCCTCACCCTGAATCTCATTCTCTCCTAAGTATGTGTCAAAATCAGATTCATGGCGACACAGTGAGAGTGCATCTTCCTTAATAGACTTAACCAGTAACCAGAGTCCGATCAGGTTTTCATTCTCTGGAAAATCATAAGAGTCTATCTCTATGCCTTGACGGATGAGGGAATTCAAAACCTTCTTTAATCTCTTTGCTTCTTTCTCATCTACAAACTCAACTGCCTGTGACATTTGCTTTGCGAACTTGATTGAATCTTCTAAGTCATCAAAACTTTCTATCTCCCCATGAATGAACGAACGGGGTTGAACAAATTTACAGGTCTCAGTGCTCTGCATATTTTCCCTAAGGGGTGACGCTATTGCATCCCGTAGGCAGTCCCCACTATAGGAAGTATGAGGGGCAACGATTATTTCAGAATCTACATCCTCATCAAAAAAATAGGTCAGGGTGTTTGGGGTGTATATGTCATCACCGCCAAACCCGATAAAGTCACCCTGAATAATTCCGTCATGGTCAGGCAGGTTATCCAAACAGTAATGCAAAATATCTGCCACTTGCCCATCGTGATTTTCATCAATGTCAGAATGTGATTCATTGATTTTGATTTTGACTTTGTTGAATACGGATTTTGTACCAACAAAGAAATTCCCCGTCTCAGGGTTAGTGCCCCATACAATAGCGGGTGCACCGTCAATCTTTAACGTAATGAGAAGGGGCAATAAAAAAGCATCCAATACGGAAAGGTTTCCAGTAAGGATGCAATCTTCGGG
>MDSV01082466.1_pt1 | contig 33955 bp, 29 predicted proteins | sample 810851 | NCBI WGS metagenome assembly MDSV01 (sample SAMN05326640, study PRJNA326480) | marine metagenome | isolation source: seawater | place: Atlantic Ocean: North East | collected 2012 | reverse complement strand
TGTAACTCTTGATAAAAAAAATAATATACAAGAGCATGTTTATAATTTTTGCGAAGCAAACAATATAAAAGGCACCATTTTACTTGCAGATGAAGGAATCAACGGAACAATCTCAGGAAAAGAAGAAAATATCCGTGATTTTTTAATATTTATAAAAAAAGAGAGTTTATTTAACGGTTTATTTTCTAAGCTAGAGCATAAGGAATCATGGGCTAACAAAAATCCATTCTATAGAATGAAAGTTAGATTAAAAAAAGAAATTGTAGCTTTGGGAGTTGATGGAGTGAACCCAACCAAAAAAGTTGGTAAATACGTCAGGCCAGAAGACTGGAATGATCTTATTAGCGACCCTAATACAATAATAATTGATACAAGAAATAGTTATGAGGTGGGCATAGGTACCTTTAAGAATTCTACCAACCCTAACACCTCAACTTTTCGTGAACTTCCAAACTTTATTGAAAAGAATTTGGACCCGAAGACACCAAAAAAAGTTGCTATGTTCTGTACGGGGGGTATCCGTTGTGAAAAAGCCACCTCCTTAATGTTAGAAAAAGGATTTCAGGATGTTTATCATCTTAAAGGAGGTATATTGAAGTACTTAGAAACTATCGATAAAGCTAAAAGTTTATGGGAGGGTGAATGTTTTGTTTTCGATCAGCGGGTTGCGGTAACACATGGATTAAGTGAGGGTAAATATGACCAATGCTATGCATGTAGGCACCCATTATCTCCAGATGAAATGAATTCTTCACATTATATTAAAGGAATATCCTGCCCGTATTGTTATAACAAACTAACAAATGAAAAAAGGTCTAGTGTGATTGAGCGACAAAAACAAATCGAATTAGCAAAATTGCGTGGAGAGGGCCATATAGGCAAACAATTAAAAAGGAATAAAAATGACTAAAATACGATGGGGAATTGTTGGGGCAGCAAGGGTAAATGAAAGACTCATGCCTGCCATTATAGATTCAGACCTTGGTGAGTTAATTGCAATTGGTAGTAGGCGAAAGGGTGCAGCGAAAGAATGCTTATTGAAGTATGCTTCTCATCTAGAAGATAAAGTGCAAGCTTTTGATGGTCTAGATCAAATAGTGAATCACGAGCGTATTGATGCCGTTTACATTCCTCTTGCAAATGAAGAACATGTTCAGATAGCCTTAAAGTGTATTAGAGCAAAAAAACATGTTCTTATTGAAAAGCCTATGGCATTAAAATTCTCAGAAGTAAAAATGCTTTTTGAAGAATCAAAAAGATTTAATGTCAAAATTATGGAAGGTTTTATGTATGCCTTTCATCCCCAGTTTGATCGGATTCAAAATATAATAAAATCAAATATACTCGGTGAGGTTAATTATGCTCACTCAATGTTTTCCTTTCCAATTCAACCAGCAAGATTTTATAGAATTAACCGAAGTATTAAAAATGGTGGGGGGGCGCTTTGGGATATTGGGCCATATGCAATCCATACATTAAGGCAGTGCTTCGAGGAGAAACCAAAAAAAGTTTACGCATCCTCAAAATTAAATGAACATGGAGCAGATATTTCAACAACTGGAGTTATCCTTTTTGAAAATAATAAACGTGCAACATTTGATATAAGTTTTGAATGTTCCCGAAGATCAGAATATGAAGTATTTGGCCCTAAAGGAAGAGTTAAATGTCCAGTGGTGTGGCAACCAGAAAATTCTCCTGCAAAGATAATTTACGTCACGGAAAGTTCTGGTTTAAAAGAAGAAATAGTTCCAAGTGCAAATCATTTTAATTTGGAAATAGATCATTTTAATAAAGTAATCTTAAAACAAGCTTCGCCCAAGTTAAACAGCGTTGACTCAATATTAAATGCCAAAACAATGGAAGCGTTACAAAAAAGCATTGCTATAGATGATTTTGTAGGTATTTAGTTTTATAAAAGTTTTATTTTATAATTTCTTCAATAATATATTTTGGCCTAGATTTAACCTCTCCATAAATCTTAGCTATATAAATTCCTAAAAATCCATTTGCGATCATTACTATACTAAATAAAAAACCGAGAACAACTAAAATACCAGAAGAACCAGGAATTGACATATCCATATACTTAGTAATTAATGCGTAAATAATAATTCCAAATGACATAACTAACCCAAAGAGACCTACAAATAAAGAGAAGTAAAGGGGTGCGATTGAAAATGAAGTGATGCCTCTAACAAATTCTTTAAATGGATTCAAATTAGCTAAAAGAGAAAAATGTGTTTTTCCTTTGAATCTTGCATCTCTATCATAAAGGATTGAACATTGTTTAAAACCTACCCAAACAGAAAGCCCTCTCATATATGGATCATACTCATTTAAATCTAAAATCTTATCAACTACCCTTCTTGATAATAACTTAAAGTCACCTGCATCGGTTTGTAATTCAACTTCTGAAAAAAAATTTATAACTTTATATGCAGCTTTTGTAATAAATATTTTAAAAGAAGATTCACCATGTCTCTTTTTTCTTACCGTATGAACAACCTCAAAGCCATCATTAAATTTTCTACACATATCAGGAATCAGTTCGGGTGGATCTTGTAAATCAGAATCCATATAAATTACAGCGTCACCACTAGAGTATTCTAAGCCGGCAATTACGCAGGGTGTAACACCAAAGGTTCTTGACATTTTAATTATAGAAATAGGATAATTCTTCATCAATATTTTTAGAGTTTCAACTGAATTGTCATCTGAATTATCGTCAACAAAGATTAATTCATAATCTTTTATTGTTTTAAGTTTATTGATATTCTGACTTATACGTTTAACAAGTTCAGTTAGATTTTCATCCTCATTCTTAAATGAGAAGATAACAGATAATTTTTTCATAATTAAAAAATTTTTTAAATAAAATCAATAGTTTTCATCAAAATGATATGTATTAATAAACATCTTTCTATTAAGAATGTTTATAATACGTAATCATTTACAAATAGTATTCCATATATGAGAAAAGATTCAATAACTTTATTAATAATGACCTTAAATGAAATTGATGGGGTGAAGAAAATAATGCCTAAAATTAATAAAAAATTATTTGATAAAATTTTAATTGTAGATGGTGGCTCAAATGACGGAACAATTGAATGGTTAAGGAAAAATAAATACGATGTATATATTCAAAAGCAAAAGGGTTTTAGACATGCATATCAAGAGGTTTGGGATAAATTAAAAACTGAATATGCAGTAACCTTCAGTCCAGATGGAAATTCATTAGTTAGTAAATTACCTGAATTATGCAATGAATTAAGAAAGAATAAGTATGAAATGATAATTGTTTCAAGATATTTAGATGATGCCAAAAGTTATGATGATGATTTTATAACTTCATTTGGTAATAAACTTTTTACAAAAACTACAAATATTCTTTATAAAGGTAAACTTACAGATACTATGGTTATATTTAGAGGATATAAAACTAACCTTCCTAAAAGATTAGGACTATTAAATGATAATGCATATGAAATTTTTGAAAAAGTTTTTTGTACGAAAATTAGCTGGGAACCATTACTATCGGTAAGGGTTTTAAAAAATAAATTAAAATATAAAGAAATTCCTGGAGACGAGCCACCTCGAATTGGAGGAGAGAGAAAATTACAAATAATTAGATGGGGTCTTGCCTATTATTCTCAGATTCTCTTTGATATCTTCCGCAAGGATTAAAAATAAATATTTTCCAAATTAAAATTATAAAATACGGTATTGTTGGAGGGTCTGTTGCTCTTATTGATATATGTATTTTTTCGGTATTTGCTAAATATATTGGATACAATTATTTATGGGTATCATTTTATTCTTTTCTTTTATGTACCTATTTAAATTTCTATTTAAGCAAAAAATTTGTATTTAGAAATCTTTCAAATCAAGTCTTATCACAATTTATAAAGATATTATTAATAAGCACAACTGCTTTAATCATGACGCAACTTCTACTCATACTATTTATTGAAAAAATTCAAGTCGAAATGATAACTTCGAAAATTTTTGTAACAGGAATAGTATTCTTTTGGAACTACTTTGCTAGAAAGTACTTAGTATTTAATAAATAAGATTTTATTGTAAGGAATTTTCTAATACTTTAATATTATTATCTGATGCAACAATATCTCCAGACATACATAGTTCACGATAATCAATTTTAAAGTTATTGGATGCAAAAAATTTTTCATTATTTTCTAAAATATAATAATCTTTAAATTTTTTAATTAGAACCATTTCTCTATCTGGAATCCATAAATCTGTTTTTGAAGATTTAATTTTATATAAATTATATAATGCTGAAAACTCATAAAAAGGAAAAATTGAAGCAGGTCCATAATAATAATCATCTTGTAAATCTGGTGGGCCAACATAATTCCAAAACTGACGATCTATAAAATATTTTGGGAAGTCGAAAATAGGTAATAATTTCTCTATCGAATAAATATTCTTCTTATAACTATATTCATTAGAACAGGCTGAAACAAATTTATGACGATGAAAAAATTTTTTATGATACATATAATCAAAATGAACTTCCAAATGATATATATCTGTATTATTTATATTGGATTCAAGAAAAGATTTTAATGTTGTTGAATCTTCAATTACTTTTGGACTAATATGACCAGCACGATGAGTAAAATATAAATTATAAGAATTAAGCATCATTAAGTCATCTAAGGATATTCCATTAACAATAAAGAATCCATCTTCTATCCTATTTTCTTGGATATAATTATTTATCATTACATTGGCATTAGCCGATTCGGCCATGACATCCCTTACAAATTTTGGGCTATATATTAAATCAAATAATCCAAAGCTACAAAAAATGGTAATAATAATTTTATAAAATATATTTATATGAAAATATTTTTTAATTTTTTGTAAGAAAACAGGAATAAATAAAATGACAAAGGGTATTAATCCATATATCAAGTGAATTTTTTCAGTAAAAACAAATAAAATTGGTATGTAAGAAAGTAAAAACCATAATAATAAAATATAAAATTTATTCTGAAGTGAAATTAAACAAAGAACAAAAATTATTAAAAAACCGAAAAGTGGTGTTAAAAGAATTGCGATAACATTAAACAGGATTAATAAAGCTATAAAGATACAATTAAGAATTTTATTATTATTACCGAAATCAGGAAAATTTTTTTGAAAAAAATCCAAGGTTAAAAGAGTTGAAAATATAGTAAGCCATAAAATAGGTACAATTAAAATAAAATGTGCATTGATATTAAATATTTGCTTGAGTTTATCAAAACTAATAATGTTATTTGCTAATTGATCTGAAGCACTACCCATTTCAAATATTGACATAATTTCTAAAGCACTGAAGTTTTGGTATGTATCATGGTCGTAAACATAAATTAACGGTTCAAAGATTAAAAAAAACATCTTTGGGATTACTGTAGGAAAAATTGTAGCTAAGAATAAAATTAATAAAAAAAATATATTAAAGTAATTTATTTCTTTCATATTTAAAATGGAATATATAAGCAAAACTAATGGAATAATAAAGACAAATTCTCTATAAAATGATCCAAAAAGTATATAAAAAATAAAGAAAAATAAATGTATTTTTCTTGAGGAATTAAGATAATTAAGAAAATGGTAAATAGAAGCAACAAATATTAATGGGATTAAAATTGGATATCCTGCAATTAATATCCAATTTGCTTGAAGGAATATTGGCGTTAAATTTATGGTTAAAATGATTGCATAAATTTCAAATTTTTTATAATTTAGAAATTTTAAAAGATAAAATACATAAATATTAAAAATTCCTATCAATAAGCCAGCTGCAAGTTTTATATATATTTCGGGTGAAATGGTAGAAATACTTAAAATAAAAAAATTCTGAATAAAATTAGATATTGGTCTATAACCCCTATCAGTAATTAATGAAAAACAATTAATTAGCGCTCTAGCATGAGATGTCCAAAAAGAATCCGTAACCAATAATGATTGCTTTATAAGATTAGAATCATCCCAAACATAGTTAAAATCGGATCTCCAATAAAAAAATACTAATATTTGAGCAAATAAGATAAATAATAAAAAAGTATTATTTTGAATAAATTTAACTACATTCATCATTATAGAATTTGATATCGTATATTCTTAAAATATTGGAGTTGATAGAGCTTTCAATTTCAAAGAAATATTTAATAAAAGGCTCATCAGTGCTAATAGGAAAATATCTAGTTAATTTATCAGGCCAATGATTGATGTTTTGTGAAGAATGTAAAATCTTAGTATCATTTTTGCCATTGGTAGCAAAAAGAGTCCACTTACTTGGCATTCTATCACCAACATTATCAATTCCAGATGTTAATGAATAGCATTTAAATATTTTTGAGTCTTTTAATTCATATGAAATAGTAATATCTTTTTTATTATATTGAGATTCCCAAAAAGTATAGTAAATTCCATCATTCATGTTGTGAAGTGAAAAAGAATTATTATTATGATTACTAATAACAGTTCCTAAAATTAATGCACTTATCTTATTATTAATAGTAAATTTATTAGAAACATCAATATTATTAATATTTAAACGAGGTCTATCAGTTGCGAGGAATAAGTTATCGTCATATTTGTCATTAATAACAAATGATTTAAAAGAATTAACAGGAAAGCTTTTATCTTTTTCAAGCAATTTATTTACGATTCCATCAGCAAGTACATGAATAAAAGAAAATTCACCCCAGTTAACAGAGTCATTGATATCTCTATTTTCAAGTAATATAAAATCATTAACATTATTTTCATATTGAAAGTTAACAACCTCTTTTGTTAAATTAAGCTGGGAAACAAGAACATTTATAAGTTTTGAATGGGTTGTAGAGGCTGAAACTAATAGAAATAAAAAGAAAATATAAATAAAATAATTAGTCACATATTTCTTAAAAAGAAGTTTATATGGAACATAAATTATTAACAACAAAATAAATACTAAACCATGCCACGATCTATAAAATTCTGGGGGACCTCCACTAGAAATTAAATTGATTAACGATACAGAAATTGAAATAAATAAGATGAGCAATAAATATATAAAGAGTTTTTTAAAATTAAAATTACTTAATTTATATATAGAAAAAATTAAAGCTGAGAGATATAAAATAATATAAAGAGGACTCAGCTTTGGTTGAAAAAAATTTATTAGTGCCGGGATAATATTTTGAAAAAATATAAAAAAATTATGTAACACATTATATGAAATTGAAAAATTATATAATTCGCCACCACCAAACTTTATATCTAAAAGATTCATAACAAATAATTTATGAATGATAAAATAAATTGATGCGACAATAAAATAGAAAATAAAATATGAAATAGAAGTATAATTTTGTTCCCAGAATAGTTTTAAAGTTTTAATATCGTATACAAATTGAAATTTTTGAATTTTTTCAAGTAATAAAATCGTGGGGATAACAAAGAAAAATATAGATGTAGGCGGATAGATAAAGAAACTTATGAGTAAAAAAATAAAAGATAAAATTAGATTAATATTTTTTAGATTTAATCCATTTTTTTGAGATTCAAAATAAATTAATACTGAAATTAAAACTATAGATAAATTAAAAATACCGGGTATATAGTTTGTAACCCAACTTAAATTTAATAATGCAGGGATTGTCAAAAAAGCCGATAAAGATAAAACAGACGCTTCTGGGAGGGTAAATTTTACATTCCTTAAAATTTTATATAACAATAAATAATTGATATATTGATGGATGATAGATAATAATCTTGCATATTTAAAATCAGAGATATCATCTAATAAATAAATTAATATTCCCTGAAGGTATGCTTGGATAAAACGTCCTATATTTATTAGGTGAGTGGCTTCAACAAATTGCAAGCAACATTTATCACCACCAGCCCATATAGCAAAATCATTATGAAATCCAAAATCCTCTGTTACATTGCTTTTATATATGAATAAGAGAATAAAAAGTGGAGCAATTAGAAATAATTTATCTGTAATATTTCTAGTCATTTTTTTGCAATAAAATTATTAAACCAGCGCCATACGGAAGAGTAGTTTTCTTTATAATTTTTGATTCAACAAAAGAAATCATCTTCAAAGTTTTGTTTACAAATGCAATTGGCGTTTTAGTTTGAAATGACTCGGTATTAAAACCAAAATAAGTCATAATCTTGTCATGTATTAGAGCAATTATTTTAAGTGGAAATAGCAAAAAATTATAATAACTAATAAATGTAATGCTAAATTTATTAAATATCGTACGTAATTGATTATATGAATAACGTCTTTTATGATGAACACTAGAATCCATTTGTGTCCACAAATATTGATGAGCTGGCATAGTAAGTAAAGCTTTACCCCCAGGCTTCAAGTGATCGTATATCCACTTAACAGCTTTTATATCATCATCTATATGTTCTAAAACATCAGTCATAAAAATAAAATCAAATTTTTGTTCGACAGGTTCTGGGGATTTCCAAAAAATTATATTATCTGCATTTAAATCATTCTTGATAAATTTTAATGCTTCTTTATTGGAATCTAAAAAAAAGGTATTTTTCATATGGTCTTTATAAAAAACGTAATTAACTCCATAACCACAACCTAAATCAGCAATAATTTTTCCATTCAAATTAATATCAAATTTTTCTAAAACAGCTTTCATAACAAAAGATCTGCCTTGATACCACCAATGATTAAATTGAACCTTCTTTAGTATTTCAAATTGTATTTGCTTCATATTTGTCTTTTAAAAAATTTTTTAAGGTAAACATTAGAATTAGAAAAGAAAGAACTATGGATAAAATAATGAACCCAAATGAAAAATTATCATACATAATAATTATTTCATGATTCCCCTTTTTTAATGGTATTTCGACTAAACCCAGTTCATTATTAACGCTATTAATTTGTTTGCCATTATCTGTAATTTTAAATTCATCTCTCATGTTAAGAGAGACAATAAGATTTGAATCTTCTTCTATCTTAGCATTTAAAAATAGCGATTTATTTTTTATATTAATATGATTTTTATTTAAAAATTTTCTTTCTCCAGATTCTAACTTAATATGTGCAATTGACGGTTTAAAGGGATTTTCATATAAGTAATAATTGTTTGTTTTTAATAATAAAGACCAGCCTTGTTTTATTAAGCTCTCAGATCTTTTTTGAGTTATTAAATATCTTATTCCTAAAATTGATAACTTATTTGTATCCCAAGGTCTTGAAAAAAAATATCCATATGGCACTTGATCTACAGTAACTAAATTATTATCTTCAAGAATCTTTCCAAATTTTTTATCCACAACTATACCTCGCGCATTGCCTGCAAATACCCTACTCTTGGTTAATCTTGTATCTTGTCCTTTATGCGTATGAATCTCAGTGGTAACCCTACTCTTTTCATTTAAATACGGTAAAAATTCATTAGGGACCAAAAAAGCATTATTTTTATTTGTTGAATACTGTGTGGCTATACAATTATTGGTATCAAGACCAACTATTCTATAAAACACAGGCGTAATAACTAATATTAAAGAAATACTTAAAATAAATGGTAATAACTGATATTTAAATTTATATTTTGAATATAAAAAGATAAAGAAAAGAAGGGAAAAGATAAATTGAAAAAAGTATACCCAGCTTACATCCCTTATTTCTTCAAAATAAAAGAAAAGTATTGTTAATGATAGAGAAAAAATAATAGAGAAAATGATATTTTTTTTCTCAATTTTATTATAATTTTCATACATTACACCTATAGATATATATACAAATGGTAATGAAAACCAAAAAACCCTAAGAATATCAAAATTTTTAATTAATGGGATGTTAAGCCAAATTTTAGTTTGAACATACAGAAAAAGAGCAATCACGGTAGCAATTAATCCACAATACAATATTATTTTTTTATTTGGTGATTTTATGAAAAATCCATTAATTGCAAAAATAATTATTGGAAATGAAATATAAGAAATAATTTGTAATTGAGCGCCATAGTTATAACCAATCCATTCTGCTGGAGTAAAAATAACGCCTAAAAATAGTTCTCGAAATGAGGTTAAAATTGTGTAATAAACAGATTCATCAATTCTTCCACTATTAAAATAATTTGAAAAAAACTCATAGTTTTGAAAAAATGTAATTGCTAGAACACTAAAAAAAAGTCCTGATAAAAAAATAATTTTTGGTTTTAAGTCATCATATCTTAAAATTACCCAAATTAAATAAAATGGAAGTGCCAATAGAACTAAGTTAATGCTTACACTAAAAACATAAAATATCGATACAAGAAATAAAATTAAACAATTTCTTTTATTAGGTATCTTAAAAAATTTATCTATTAGGAAAAATATGAATAAGAAAAAAAATAAATTCATTTGATAGTGATGAACTGGATACCAGAAAGCAACAGGAATAAATAATGTTATAAGAGAAAGTATAGGAATACTTGTACTTAAGTTATGTATTTGATAAAACTTGAAAGCAGCAAAATAAGTCAAAAAGATAATTAATATTCTATTAATAGTCATTGCAATATAATCTGGCAAAATATAGTAAGTAATTGATTGCAATGAAAATGGATAGGTTAATGCATCTCCAAGTAATGGAACACCAAAATTATTATAAAAATTGAAAGTTGGTATGCTTAAATTTTTTATATATTCCATTGATAAACTTAAATTTGGAAAAGCATGATTTGCATCATCATGGGAGTCAAATGAAAAGCAATCCTGAAATAGAATTACTTTCATTAAAATTATTACAACACAAGGAATTAATAAAAAAACACTTCTTATTATCATAGATTATTAGCTTCTATCATAATATTTTCATAATTCGTATTTAATATGATTTCGCGATAGGCAGAGTAGTTTTTTCCAGTTTTTTTTGATTGAAATGATTGTTCAGGAACAATAATAAATAAATTACTTTTTTGATAAACATTTAAAAAATTAATTTTTTTTACAAATACAAGCCTGTCAGCAATATTTTCTTTATTTTGATCAATCATTCTATAACCTTCCTCAATAGAGGCTGCTTTCATTTGCCCTTTCTTTTTCATAAACTTTGTTCTCTTAGGATTTATGAAATCTACTCCATGAGGAACCAAATAAACGCTATCTTTTAAAGAAACAAGATTAAACTTTTCATATTGATCAACAAGAGTTAAATGTCCTGTTTGCCTAGGGAAAGAGAATATTGAATCTCTATTAGGTGTTGCTACATCATAAAAACATATCGCAACTATTAAATACCAAAATAGTATTACAATATAATCATAATTTTTTTTCATAGAATTTTCTCGTTGAAGCAAAGAACAGTAATCCAAATATAATTGAAATTAAAAAATACTTAATTAAGCTGTCTCCATATTTAATAGTCAAAATATCGAAAGTTTCTCCATTTGGATCAATAACCATCATACCTAAATCATCAGAGTAGATTTTATTTTTTTTACCATCAAAATATGCATTCCAGTACTTATGATTAAATAACGATATTTTAATTTTATGATTTGATAAATCAATACCTTTTACATTCAACTGAATCCCATTTGGAATCAAGTTAATTTTGTTTATAAAAGACTTTAAATTATCTTTTTCATATGATGCAATTGAAGGTTTAACCGGATTTTCATAAATATAATATTTATCTTCTTTTTTTAAAAAATTCCATTCATAATTTAACTTATCATCTTCACTTGAGGAAATAATATATCGAATATTCAGCTTATTTAGTACTTCAAAATTCCAAGGTGGTTTAAAAAAATAATTATCAGAAAGTTGAATTATATTTTGTTCTTTTAAAATTCTTTGTAATTTTTTACTGCTTATAATAGATCTTGATGCACTTCCTAAAACATTTGAATAGACAAGTTTTAAATCATTCCCTGATCCTGGTTGTTCTATAAAAGTAGCTCTTGAAAATGGTTTTAAATCATCTGCTATATTCTCAGGAAAAATTTTTATCTTTTCTTGTTTATTAAAATAATGATTTGGTGCACTGCATGATTTATAAGAAAATCCTAGTATGCTATAAATAATAGGAATCAAGGCTAATAATAAAATAAATTTTGGTATTAAGATAATTATAAAATAAAAAGAATTACCATTATAAGAAAAGCGTAATAAAAAAATAACTAGAAGAAAGAATACTAAAAAATGAATTGATCCTACATCATTAAATTCATCAACACCATGGGGTAAAAAATAAATTATTAACATAGTGAAGCCTAAGAAAAATGAAAACCATCTTATATTTTGATTTTTATGCATTTTATCTAAATTATCTAGAAAATACCCAAGTGGAAGCATCAAAAAAGGAGAAGCAAACCAAATTAATCTTAAAGAATCAATTGACTTAAATATACTTAAATCATATAGACGAAATTGAATAAGATAAGCGGAAATAAAAGGAATTAAACCTAAAAAAAGAAATAACTTAAGAAATTTATATTTATATTTTATTGCTGAATATAGGCCTATAGTTGATAACACAATAAATGCTGATGACATATAAGTATTTATCGTGAAATGTCCATTTACTCCAAAGGTTGACCATTCTGATAAAGGAACAAATAAACTTAAAATGAGATCTCTTATGCTAGTTATTATTCCTACATAAGGTGTAAAACCTAACCTTACACTTTGGGAAATATATTCAAAAAAAAGTATGTGATGCGGAAGAGTTAGTATTGATGCACTAATGAAAATAAATATAGTAGATTTTAATCTTTTTCTATTCTCAATAAAATTATATAAAAAGATAAAAGGAAGAGAAAACACTACAAGTTGAATGCTCACACTTAGTAAATAAAAAATAAAAATAAGAAACAATAATATCGAATTATAATTATTAGATTTATTATTTGATGAAATAAAATAAATAATCAAGAGAAAAAAAGGAATGGCTAACTGATAATGATGATGTGCTAAATTCCACAAAATACCAGGCGTAAATAAAAGAAACAAAGATAATATGAAAGAAGTAGTATTAGAAAAGTATTTAGAAAAAAATTTAAACGAAAGTAAGAGTATTAAAGTAGCTGAAGCAATTCTATTTATAGTCATTGCCAACTGTGGATCAAATAAAAGATAAGTTAAAGAGGCAATTGAAAATGGATAAGTTAGTGCATCTCCAAGTAATGGAGTCCCAAAATTATTAAAAATATTAATAAAAGGAAGTTGGAGTGACTTCAAATGTCTAAAACTTTCAAATAAATTTACAAATGTATGATTGGAATCATCATTAGAATCAAATAAAAAACAAGATTCATATAAGACAACTTTAGATATAAATAAAATGATTACAGACAAAATAAGTAACAATACAATTGCTGTACTATTAGATTTTTGGTATGTTTTATACATTAATTTTTAATGGATTAATTAACAAAATATTTATTCACTATCATTAAGATAAGAACTTATTGCATCATTTAATGAATACTTTGAAATTATCTTACCTTGCTTTAAACATATTCCATTATTACAAATCTTTTCGATACCTTCTGTTTCATGAGTTACAAAAATTAGGCTTCCACCTTTGTTTATGAACTTAGTAATGTAATCCATACATTTAATTCTAAATCTTATATCCCCTACAGCATAAACCTCATCAATAAGAAGAATATCTGGTTTGAAAGAAATTAATACTGAAAACATTAGTCTTGCAATCATTCCGCTTGAGTAGGTTCTTACCGGATTGTAAACTGCATCATATAATTCAGAAAATTCGATGATTTCATTATAGATTTTTTTAGTTTCACCGATTGTTCTTCCTAAAAAGGATGAATAAATATAAATATTTTCTGAACCAGTTAAATCTGCATGAAAACCAACTCCTAATTCTAATAATGAGGAAGATTTTCCATTGACATGAACAGTCCCTTTATCGGCATATAAAACTCCTGATAATAGTGATAATAATGTTGATTTTCCGGAACCATTATGGCCCATAATCGCAAGAGAATCACCTTTATCCAATGTAAAGGTTATATCATTTAAAGCCCAATTTCTTTTCGTATAGTTATTATGAATTTCATTGTTACTAGTAAGCTGATTTATAAGAAAGTATTTAATTCCTGATGAATTAATTGAATTATATTTTTTATAAAGATTTTTTACTGTAATTACTTTAGACATTTATAAAACTTCACCGAATAATTTAGATTTTCTTACAAAAAATTTATACGAGAAAAATAAGAGTACTAATGAAATTATAAAAACTAAAAATAACCATCCATAATCTAATGTACCTTCTAAAAATAATGAACGCCAATTCTCTATTAAAACTGCTATTAAATTAAATTTATAAAATATCAAATATTGTGTTGGCACAATGGTTATTGGATAAATTATAGGAGTTAAAAAGAATAACATTGACACAGATAGTGAGACCATATGCTCAATATCTGTAATAAATACATTTAATGAAGACAAGAACATAACGACGGGTAATAAAAAAATAATTTGAATGAACATCATCAGTGGTATTTGCCAAAGCCATGATAAATAAAAGGAACCATCAACATACCAAATAAATGACATTATGATAGGAAGACAAAAAATAAAGTGAATAGTGTCGTGCAAAATATTACTTAATGGTAGAAGTGAATAGTTAAATGATACTTTTTTAACTAAACTAAAGTTATTTCTAATTGAATTTGTTCCCTGAACCAAGGAACTTACAATCCACATCCAAGGAAACAATGCAATTATTAATTTTATTGCATAATCCTCTTGATCAAAACGCATAATTATTTTGAAAGCAACAAAGTAAACTGCCGCAAAACATAGTGGATTTAATATTGCCCATAGATATCCAATCACACTTCCTTTATACCTCAACTTAAGCTCTTTTCTTAGCAAAAGGTAGAGAGAATCAATGTTAATTTTTAATGATTGAGTATTTATCATATATTTTATAATTCTTTAAAATTTTCAAAAAAAACCGAATTGATTTTTTTACTTTTTTTATTATATATATCAATTTTATCTAAATAAGCATTAAATATCTCCGAATTAGTTGATAATTGGCTTGAGTAATCAGCTATTTTGTCATCTAATACAATCGCTAGCTCCTCAATATCTGCATCAAATGATCTTTTATCAATAATTGGAATAGAATGATTAAAATTAATAGATCTGTATAGCCTGGTAGGACTTGAATAATCCCATGAAGAACTTTGGCCTGGATTATATGAAAACTGATATATATCTTTATTATATTTATTCGCTGTATCTTTGAAAGAATCTATCCTAAAGAATGCTTTGTTATATTTTCGTAATATAGCTAATTCAAGTTTTTCAAATGATTCATGCCTGTATGAGGTAACAGTTCCTGTTAAATAAAAACCAAATTTATGTTTATTAAAATTATTTTTAAATGCTTTTTTATCTATTAATGGGTTAATAAAAAGGCTTTTAACACTACTAAAGTTCCTTTCGTATTGTTTTTTTAGAACCTTATGAAAATGTATAAAACCATCAGAATATTTAACAATGAGTAGTAATGAATGGTATCTTTTAAATTCATATACATGCTTCTTTATTTTCCAATAAACAAATAACCATTTATCAAAATTTTTTGAAACAAAATTATATTTATATAAATATAAACCCAAAGGGGTTAATTTAGCTTTTGACCAACTCAAACCAATTTTTGGATGAGTCAGTAAGAATAAAGGAAATAAAAAAGATAACCAAATTACATAATAATAAAATGAGGCAAACAATTTTTTTAAAAGAGAAAAAAAATTAAACACAATAGGCTTTGAAGATATATAAATATGTAACTTTAAATATCTATGTTTATGTTTTAACCAGGGGATACCTATGGTTCTAGGATTAAGTATAAGATAAAAAAAAAGTAAAAAAGGATAAATCAAATATTTAAAAACTACATTTTTTTTAAGTTTTCTAATTTTTTTTCTATCAATTCTTTTTACTTTTTTTTCTACAGGTTTTACATCGAACAAATTTTGTATTTTAAAAAAAGTATTAGAAAAATAATAATAGAGACGAAGAAAAATAAAAAGAAAGGAAAAAAATAATTTATAAAAAAAATTGGTATCAAAAAAATTGAAAGATCTTTCTCCAAAATGGAGTGATGTTAGAAATTCAGTAGGGACTATATAAATCGATCCTTCTTTTTTTTTTTTAAAATCTTTAATATCTTTTCTAATCTTGTGGTCCGTAAATTCATCAAATATAATATTAACTGAATTATCTTTTAAATAATTTTCACATACCACTTTAAATCCGTTATCTAAGAATATTTGAGAATAAATAGAATATAAATCTTCAATTCCTAATTGAGACTTATGATTGTATCTGACTATATTTATTGTATTAGACATTTCCGTAGATCGAGTTTCTTACCATTGAATAACCCTTAATCAATTCCTTAATACCATCATCAAGTTTAAAATCAGGGGAGAACCCTGTACTTTCTAATTTGTCATTTGAAACAATATAATTTCTTTGGTCTATGTCTTTTCCAATTTTTGCCTCCAAAAAAGAAAATTCTGGGATCAGATCTTTTATTTTTTTACATAATTCAAATTTTGAAATATTTGCTGAAGATAGACCAACGTTATATATATTATTTTTCATTTTTTCATAGTTATCGATGCCATGTATAAAAGCTTTGGTAACGTCCCTGACATGAATATAGTTTCGTTTAAAATGGGATTCAAATAAAACAACAAAACCATCGTTAACTGCTCTGTAAGTGAAATCATTTACAAGTAAGTCAATTCTCATCCTTGGGGACATACCAAATACAGTCGCAAGTCTAAAGCTTATTGCATTTGGATGTTCCATTAATTTTTTTTCAACCTTTACTTTTTCAATTGCATATTGAGATATAGGATTTAATGGGGATTCTTCAGTACAATAATTATCTTTATCTCCTGAGCCATAAGCGCTATTGGTGGTTGGCATTAAAATTACTTGCTTTTGAGATATATTACTTAACATCATCGTAATAGCATCATGATTTATTAGCGAGGCACCAATTGGGTCTTTGTTACATAGAGGAGCTCCAACGAATGCAGCTAATGGAATAATTATGTCAGCATTTTTTAAATGTGGTAAAAGTGTTTCTTTTAAACGCACATCGCCATTTACAACTTGAAAATTATGATGGTGAGCTACATTATTTAAGCTGGTTTGTTTATACATAAAGTTATCAATAACAGTAACTTTATGACCAAGGTCTAGTAAGGCGGGAACCATAATTGACCCTAAGTATCCAGCCCCCCCAGTGATCAAAATATTATGACTCATTACTTCTTCCTAAAGGTCTAAATTATAACAGAATTAGACTCTTTATTCTTTTGAAAAATTGTGAATAAATATGTTATAAAAAAATTTTGAAAAAAAATAATACTGATAAATTATTATGCAATTTCTTTAATCTGATCCTCAACGACATCCTCAGATACATCTCGAATTATATCTTTAGCTAAAAGATCTAGATTCTCTATTTTTGTATTTTTATATTTTTTTGGTATACCGTAAACCCAGCCTTCATAAGATACTATTCTAAAATCATTCAATGATTTAATGATAATTGGATTTTTATTTGATTTATCAAATGGGCCTGAGGATTTATTATATTCATTTTTAGGATTAACCATTTTAAGTTCATTTTCATCTCTCCCATGAATAGATATATACTTTTGACTTAACTTTTGTAAAGATTTTTCATGAATAATATCTTCATGTTGATCTACCATTCCTGTATCCCAGTCTACTGGCATCCCATGAGGAACCATATAAAAATTTAAATTATATTTAACAAAATTATAATTATTGCTTGACCATAAAAATTCCGGAGATGCATTTTTATCAACGATCCCATTTATTGAGAAATCTTTATATTTCATGCCGACATCTTTTTTCACTTTAAATAATTTTTTAATTATTGATAATAAGGATTTTGCTAATAGAATAATAATTTTGTTATCAGCAGCACCTTGAACATCAATAATCATTCCTTTAATTGTCTGCTTAATATACAACTGTGTTTTTCTAGGTAAAAGTCTTAGGATTTTTCTGGGTAATGAATTTCCAGGAATAATTTCTCTTTTTGAATCAATAATTTTTTGATTTTCTTCAGTTCTTGATTTGGACTTTTTCTTTAATTTTGGTTCTTTTGGAATTGCATATTGTGCATTTTTATAATCAATAATATCAAAGTCAAAGTTTAATTTTTGAAGATCTTTTTTTATACCAGTGAAACTGCCTGCTTTATAATATGTCGAATTCTTTTTTTGTAGTTCACGGCTATTTGTATAAATCATTCCTCTCGAATTAGCCCAGAGAGAAATATCAATTATTAATCTTTTTAAATCTTCAATTTCTGTTGACTTAAGAGTACTTTCTTTATGTAAAAGCTTTAAAACATCTTTTTTATCTTTATTGTAAATTTGTTTAGTTTTATCTTTTCCATCATCAAGCACAGCATAATACCAATCTTGATAAAACAAAATGTCATAGCTACCCTCTCTATCTAAATATGCTAATTCATTTTCTGACACTGCTTCAGTTACATCATTGTTGGCTTTATTTATATCAATAAGTTGTATTATTTTTTTACTATTTTTACTTTTTTCAATATCTAATAGGCTTGTTACCTTCACTTTGGATTCTTGCAATGTAGTTTGCTCATCTCGCATACTATCTTTATTTTCTTTGATATCACTAATAACTTTAGCAGCCCAATGTCCAATTGCAACATCTGCCTCTACCAAGGAGGTTACTATTTTTTCAAATCGTTTTTTCCTGATATTTCCATCAATATAAGGCTTTTCACTATACCAAAGTGAAGCAGGTATACCTCTGGGATATTTCGCATATAGCTCCTCTTGATTCTTTCTAAAGTGAATATCATGTGCCTCAGGATCAAGCCAATAAACTCCGCCATTTACTAAAATTAAGGGATTTATATTTGATAATCTACCAATGTAATCCTTATTTTTAATAATTAATTCAATTCCTTCATCTACATCTTGTTCTGTCTCTCCAGGTATTCCAATAACCCAATTAACTTCAGTAAATATTCCCGCTTCCCAACAATCTTTCAAGTTTTGAGATAACATTTCAACTGTATAGCCTTTTTTCTGAAGCTTTAATGTATTTGCAGAGAAAGCGTCAACACCAAATCTCAAAGCAACAAAATTAGCTGCTGCTAACTTCTCATAAAATTCTTTTGTACTTTTCTTGTGAACCCGCAATTGACCAGTTAATTTAACTTTTTTGTGCAATCCTCTTCTAATAATTTCATCGCATATTTCAATCACCTTTTCAGGCATACCGTTTAAATCACTTTCATTGAACATAAATAAATAACATCCTTTACTTACGAACCATTCAAGCTCATCAACAAAATTTTCTGGAGATCTTATTCTCCAATAAAATCTCTCGGCACAAAATGTACATCTAGACCACCTACAACCTCTACTTGCAATAATAGGGGTTAATTGATACCCATTATAATTTGTATATAAATCTAAATTGTCAAACCATTCATACTTAGGGAATTCTATACTGTCGAGATTATGTGGCATTGGTCCAGGGATAAAATCTATAGATGGATCGTCATATTTTGAAATAACACCTGCTTGGTTTGCAGGTTTTTCATTATTTATGATTTTTTTAACTACTGGACCAACAGTTAGTTCTGCTTCACCAATAAACATATAATCAACTTCTGGAAAAGCTTTTAATCCAATATCAGGGTTATAACAACTGTATCCTCCTGAGATTACTATCAAATTTGGTAATTTTTTCTTAATTAAAGATAAAAGCTTTCTTGAAATACCTTCATTGCATTGCTGAATGGACATAGCTAAAATTTTTGGTTTTGCCTTTATTATTTTTTCAGCAGCTTCATTTATAAAAGGCTCAAATAAACTTAATAATTCTGGCGGAGACTCTCTTACAGTTGCATGTTCAGAATTCAATGTCCAAAAATCATAATTTTCTGCAAGCCAAGGATCTGTTGGTGCTTGAACACCATTAGGAAGAATTACCTCACCACCTAAGTCAAAAATACGGTGCATATGGTATCGATGATATGCATGAATATCAAGATCAACAGTTTCAAAATTTATCTCTGCTTTTTTGATCGCATTGTGAATATAACCTAATCCATTTGGCATCATAGATAGATTTCTAGATGGGCAATCAATTAAAATTAAATCTTTTTGTTTTGAAAATTCAAGCTCAGGTAAATCGAGAGGATATACATTTCTTTCTATTGAAACCCATGCATGCTTGGGTAGTAGTTCTTTATCTTGAATAATTAAGTCATCAACTGTTAATAAAGTATGTTTAGCCGAAAGGAGAGCCTTGATTCTTTGTTTTTCAAAATAAGTTAACTCAGCTATAAAAATATGTTTGAATTCTTTAATATGTTTTTTTGCAAGGAAATTATTAATTGTATAAAATTTTATTTTATTAAACGAAGGATCAGAATGATTTGCAATGTAGTTATAAAATTCCTTATCGCCAACTATACAGAGCTTTTCAAGTTTACTTAATTTTTTTGAAATTAATTTTAATAAATTTACCTCAACTTCAGAATTATCATAGTTGAAACATAAATACGAACTAAAATGAACCAATTGAGAGTCCAGCTCAAATTTGGCACCATCTCTCTCAACCATAAATTTACTATTTAATTTCATATAGTTATGTATTTAAATTATTCATTAACTTTAGCATATGACATAATTGAATCTATTACAACTTTCTTTTGCCATGAAATAACAACATCTGAATGGCTCTTAATGTATTTATCGATATTACCATCTACAGAATTTGGAAGCCCAATAATTGGGATATTAAATTCTTGAGCATATTTTACTTCTAGTTCTATCCACTTTTTTGCATTTCTAATCTCATAAACACTATTTAATAAAATAAAAACATGAGCTGGGTAAATTTGCGACTTAAGACCTTTTTCAATAAAATTAATACCAATTTTACTATGCAAATCTATTCCAGGATCATGCCATGGTACGCTAAAATTTCTAAATTCAACTTTATTATAATTATCTATAATTTCACATACATTTAACCAATCTTCGTGATATCTCCAAGCATGTGTTATAAAAACGTCAATATAATTTTTCATTTGAAAACTTTAATATATAAAAGTTGCATTTATTATTACATAACTTGTTTGTGAGAAAGATAATTCTAGACAAATTTAGATGACGCAATATAATCAGACGGCAATCCAATATCTATAAATTCCTCCAAATAAATTTTTCCTGAGACAAGAGATATTTTTTTAATTAATGTTTTAATCAAATCTTCTTCAAATGAACACTTCAGATTTATTTGTTGTTTGAAAATTTCCATGAAATCTTTAGTTTTTAAATAATAAACACCTCCGTTTGCAAACCCTGATTCGTCCTTTGATTTCACACTTATTGAGGTTACATTGTTATTTGCATCAAGATTTATGGCGCCATATCTATTTCTTTCGTTAAATTTAAATAATGCAATAGTTAAAATTGATTTTTGCTTTATATGAAATTTACGAAAATTATCTAGATTTATTTTAAAAAAAGTATCGCCATTTAGAATAATTGCATCTTCTTCTGTTGATTTTTTGAGAGATAACAGCAAACCACCCCCAGTTCCTAGGGGATTTCGTTCTACAGCATATAGCAATTGAATCCCTCTATATTCATCTCCAAAATGGGAAATAATTTTTTCACTTAAATAACCAACTGACAATATGAATTTAGTTACTCCCTGCTCAATCCAATAATCCATCAAATACTCTAAAAATGGTCTATTTTTTATCATAGCCATTGGCTTTGGTAAATCAGGAACGACAGCTCTTAATCTTTTCCCCAGGCCTCCAGCAAGTATTATTGCAGTTGTCATCTTTCTTTAGAGTTTGTTTAAAACTTCTATAATAAAATCAATCTCTTCAAAAGATAAATCTGGGTAATTACCAATATAAAAACCATAAAAATGAATATGCTCAGTATTTTTAAATTCTTTATGATGATTTTTGGGAATAATATCCTTTAAATATGGTTGTCTGAGCTGATTCCCTCCTCCCGCACTTCCCCTTCTATATTCAATCTGATTTTCATCCATTAAATTCATCAATCTATTTACTTTTTCTTTATTTGAATCTTTCAAAATAATATTAAATGCATAATTACTACTGCCTTCGATTCTAAAATTAGTTTGATAAATAGTGCTATTAATGCCATCAAGAAAATGTTCCAAATTTTGTGTTCTTTTTTCAACTATTTCATCTAGTCTCTCCAATTGTGAAATTCCTAAGATTCCTCCAATTTCAGTATTTCTTAAATTATAAGCTGGGTACATAAAAATAAAGTCTGAATTTAATTCTGGGTTCATACTAATAATTTTTTTCTTAAGATCATCATCTTGTGATTCTCTTAACATTCCATGTGAGCGAAGCATTCTAGCCTGTTCATAAACAATAGGATCATTTGTACATAGCATACCTCCTTCTATAGTACTCATATGATGTGCATAGTAAAAAGAAAAATTAGACATCCATCCTATTGATCCCAACTTTTTGCCGTTGTGGGTAGCACCGTGAGATTCACACACGTCCTCAATTAAGTCAATATTTCTTTTATTTAATTCAGATATCAAGTTTTCACTTAAAGCATTAAATCCTTGAATGTGTGATAAAAAAACAGCTTTTGTATTTATAGAAATTTTCTTAATTATTTCCTTATCATTCATCCCTAGAGTATCTGGATCTATATCAACAAAAACTGGTTTAAAACCATTCTGAATTACTGAGGAAATATCAGAAATCCAAGTTAATGGAGGCACAATCACTTCTCCACCTTCTGGAAATTTAAGCTTTAAAATTGCCATTGAAAGTAAATTAGATGAAGCACCAGAATTTAAGAAAACACTATATTTAACCCCAAGCCATTTTGACCACAATTTCTCAAATTCTTTTATTTTTGGTCCATTAGTTAAAATTGGATCATCCATAGATAAATGTTCAATTACTTTATCTAAATCTTTACGCAAAATATTATTTCGCATCAATGGGAATTTCATCATCGTCCTATCTTTATTTTATGTTTTAAGAAATTTTAAAATTTGTTTTGTTAAAATTTTTTCTCCAATACCAACCTGTTCATGAAGAATTTTTCTTTCACCAATCTCGAACCTATACTCTGGATTAACACCAAAATTTTTAAATTTACAATTTAGATTTTTTAAATTTATAAAATTAAAAAGCATAGCATCCAAACCACCTCTTCCCTCAAAACCTTCTTCAAAAGAACAAATATAATCATATTTCTTAAATAATTTATTTAAATTATTTTGATTAAAATTTGTAATATTAAACAAATCTACAACACAAGCTAATATGTTTTTTTTCTTAAGATTCTTAGCAACATTTATAGCAGTATGAACCATAAAACCAGTAGCTATAATTAATATATCTTTACCAGAGATTATATTTATAAAACCATCAGATAATTTAGTAATTTTTTTAGTATGGATGACTTCTAAGATTTGTGCGTCCAATCTTATATATTTAACCCCAGAAATTTTATCTAAAATTTTTGGTAAATTTTCTGCCAAAATTTGATCACTTGGTGAAAATATTTTCATGTTTGGCATAGTTCTCATTAAAGATATATCTTCATAACATTGATGGGTAGGGCCAGAAACAGCGTAGCTGTATCCAGCGCCTACTCCTATTAAATTTACATTTAAGTTTCTTATATTTGATAAAAGCGCAAGATTTACCCTGATTTGTTCAAAGCATCTCATTGTTATAAATGGGGCAATAGCGTATGCATAAACTTTATATCCCTCCAATGCAATTCCTGCACTAACATTTATTAAGTTTTGCTCAGCTATGCCAACATTAATAAATTGATCTGGACAATCAGTTCGTATCTTATCCAATACTGGTGAACCAAAATCAGCAGTTACAAAAAAAATATCTTGATTATTCCTCATCATTTTGTAAATACTTTCTAAGAAAGTATCTCTCATTGCTCTAGATTTTAGTTGAGTAATTTTCATTTCTTAATAAGACTATCAATTAAATCACTTTTTATTGCTGTTACATGTGATAAGGGAGCATTCTCTAAACCAGGAACTTGATTTCCTTTATTTGTATTAAAAATAATCATTTTTGGTTTTTTTATCTTCAATTTTTTGATTTTATTTATGGCTTTGTAAGTATCTATATGTGAATGTCCATCAAGAACAGTAATGCATTCCCATCCAAATGAAATCATTTTTTCTTGTAAATTTCTGTGAGAAACTATCTTGTCCGTAGGGCCTAACATACTAATTTGATTGTTATCTACAAGAACAATTAAATTAGCAAGCTTATGTTGTGCTGCAAACATAAAAGCCTCCCAATTTGAACCCTCGTGCAGCTCCCCATCACCAGTTAGAACAAAAACTTTTTGTGTTTTACCTTTCTTATTTAAGGCTAATGCAATTCCTGAACCAACACCAACCCCATGTCCTAAAGATCCATTTATTGTCTCATAACCTGGAATAATGGGATCTGGAATACCCCCTAAAAAACTTCCATTTTTACATACATTATCTAACTCTTTTTTTGAAAAAAAACCAAGATCTGCCAAAATTGGATACATACATAGAGACCCATGGCCTTTACTTATAATGCATCTATCTCTGTTATCACAAAAAGGATTCCTGGGATTAAAATTCATTAAATTTCCGTAATACAATGAGACAAGAATTTCAATAGGAGAAAGTGATGAGGCAACTCTTGTTTCAGGAGCATTTTGATGAATCTTTAGAGTTTCAGCCCATACCCAATCTGCTTTCTCTCTCAAATTTTTTAATAAAATTGACATTCTTTAATTAATACTCTCCTGAAACCAGTTAAATGTATTTTTAATTCCTTTTTTTAATTCTATTTTTGGTTTCCATCCTAAATCATTTAAATAACTTGAATTGAGAAGTTTTCTCGGTGCTCCATCGGGTTTTGAACTATCCCAAATAATTTTACCCTCATAGCCTATTTCTGAAGCAATAATTTTTGCTAATTGTTTGATTGAATAATCCTCACCAACGCCAATATTAACAGGTAATTGATTAAGATTTTTTTGCTTGATTAAAAATAAAGATGCGTCAGCAACATCATCAGCATGAATAAATTCTCTCCTAGGCTCACCTGTACCCCAAAGTTCAATACTTGAAGATTTTTTAATTTTAGCATTATAAAATTTTCCTATTAGAGCTGATAAAACATGACTAGAATTAGGATCAAAATTATCATTAGGTCCATAAACACTATTTGGAATTAATGGTAAAAATTTTACTTTACTATATTGCTTATTATAGGAAAGGCACGATTGCATACCTGCTAATTTTGAAATTGCATATGCAATACTTGTTGATTCAGGTTTTCCTGTTAAAAGCATTGACTCATCCATTGGTTGTTTACAATTTTTAGGATACATACAAGAGGATGCAAAAAAAATCAGCTTTTGCACATTAAGCCTCTGAGATGCCATCATTATATTTGTTTGAATCAATAAATTTGAAATGATAAAATCTGCAGGATATTCATCATTTTCAATTATTCCTCCTACCTTACCTGCGGCAAGAAAAACATATTTTGGTTTTATTTCATCGAAAAAATCCTCAACACAATCACGTTTAGTCAGGTCTATTTCGCTATGAGATTTAAAATGAATATTATTATATTTTTCTTTTTGTAATTTTCTTAAAACTGCAGAGCCAATAAGTCCTGAATGCCCAGCAACATATACCGAATCATCAATTAACAAATCTAAAATCCTTCCGGTTGATATAAAGCAATCTGACTACCAGTATTATCAAAATCAAAAGGGACATTTACAAAACTTTCAAGGGTTTTTTTAATTTTTCTATGTTTATGTGGTTCGGCAAAGATTAAGATAAAACCACCTCCACCTGCACCTAAAATTTTACCTCCTAATGCTCCACAATTAATTGCAGCGTCATATGCATCATCTATGAGTTTATTTGAAACATTATTTGAAAGAGATTTTTTTATCTTCCATGATTGATCAAGCAACTTACCAAATAATTTTATTTCATTAGGATTTTTCAAAATCTTTTCAGCCTCATAAACCATATCTTTAATTTCAAATAAGTTTTTTTCATTTTCTTCAATTCTATCAAGTTGATCTTTTGCAATACTTGACGCTATTCTCGTAAAACCAGTGAAAAAAAGGAGCAGGTGAGATTTAAAATGACTTAGTTGTTTTTGTCCAATAATAAATGGATTTACTACGAAACTTTTGTCGGTGGTAAAATCTATAGAGTTAAAGCCTCCATAAGCAACTGCAACTTGGTCTTGAGAGCCAACATTTTCTTTAATTATATTTTGCTCAATATTTATTGCATTCTTTGCAAGAAAATCTTTATTTGTCCTTTCGCCTTTTAAAGCATGAAGTGCATTGATCAAACCAACCGTAAATGATGAACTTGAACCAAGTCCTGACCTTGCTGGCAAATCTCCATCATGATGAATTTCTAATCCTTCCTTGATTTTATAAAATTTAAGAGTTTCTCTAACAGAAGGATGTTTAATTTCATCAAGCGAATTTACATTTTCAATATCAGAATAAACAATTCTGTGCTTATGAGAAAAAAATGGGGGTAATTTTCTTATACTTATATAACAATATTTATCAATTGAGGTAGATAAAACTTTTCCGCCATTTTTCTTTGCCCACTCCTGATAATCAGTACCCCCTCCAAAAAAAGATATACGAAATGGTGTTCTCGAAACAATCAATTATTTAGCACCTTTCTTTTAAGCTTAATTTTAGCCATTTCTTCAATATTTTTTCTCTCAATTGATCCAAATTTTCTATCAACTAAATCAAGATAATTTTTATTTGTAAAATAAGTATTCCAAGCGTCATCTCTAAACTTTAATACTTCAGAAGAAGATAAATATTTTGTTGGTAATGGCTCGCTTTCATAAGCCAAAAATGCATACCCCTCAAAACTAGTTGGTAATTTCCATCCATTCTTTTTTGCAGTATGATACATTGGACTTCCGGGTAAAGCCTGGCATGGATACATATTAGCCATTTCTGTATTTAATTCTAATGCTAGGTCAAGTGTTTCCTTCATAGTATCAAAATTATCCTCAGGAAATCCAAAAATATAGTTACTTATGATATTTATTCCACTATCTTGGATAGTTTTACATACCTCCCGAATATTTACAGCCTGAAAAGATCCTTTTTGAACTTCTTGACGGACTACTTGATTTCCAGCCTCTACACCAAGTGCTAACCAATTTACTCCCGCTTTTTTAAATAATTCCAAATAATCCTTGCGAACAGTATCAATCCTGGAGTATGTCCACATGCTAAAACCATAGTCATTTGAAATAGCATTATTTAGTATTGGATCATAAAATTTACGATTTAAAAAAAACATTTCGTCACTAATCCTTAGAGTTTTAACTCCCAAATTAGCTAGCTTTCTCATCTCTCGATTTACCCAATCTGGACTCCAGAACCGCATCCCTTTCGAATCAGCAGCATTAATCCCATCACCATTATCAACCCTATTAACTATATTAATCATACAAAAATCACAACCAAAATTACAGCCTAATGAGGTATAGATTGCAGCAAATGGAGTTCTTTTCTCGTGATCAAAATCTGCATGCCAAAAATGCGCTCTATAAAGATCTAGGGGTTTCTTTTTAAAAGGAAGAAGGTCCCAAGCATAACCTGGCAAATCAATGTCCATTTTATCCTGAGGTACAACCGATTGCGGTGGATTAAGGACTGGGATAGGATGATCAGCTGGGCCTCTTTTTTTGTAACCTATTCCATTGATAGTAGCAAGATCACTTGATAAATTAGATTTTAAAAGATTATGAAGAGCATAAACTCCCTCATTTAACAAGACAATATCAACAGACTTATAAGCCAACACTTCCATTGGTAAAGCACTTGTATGTGAGCCAACAAATGCAATCTTCCCACCAAAATCACTCTGCTTTATAGCATTGGACAGAGCTAAAGCTCCAATCATACTAGTTGTACCAGAATTTGGATTTTGTCCATAAACAACAAAAACTACCAACCTCGGCTTAAGCATTTCAATTCTATCTATACTTTCGTTTAGTGTTAGCCTCTCTGCATCACAATCCAAAATGGATACTTCGTAACCTTTTGACCGACAAGATTCTGCGAGTAATAAAGACCAAGTTGGAGGCTCAATAGCTGAAAACACTTTTGCTAAATCTTGGTATGCTTTTGCCGAGCTATTTGGATTTATAAACAATACGTCCATTTTTATATCTTTCATTAAGAGTTATACAATAATACATGTTGAAGAAAAAAAAAGATTGATTTTATATAAATAATTGTTTTATTTTTGCTAAATATCTTTTAAATACATAATTAAATAAATTTATTTTAATATTATATTTTTTAAAAGAATATAAAATTTCATTCAATGATTTGAATCTTGCAAAAATACTTGAACTTCTTCCTGTGCTTGAAAAAATAATCATAGTTTTATTTATATATAGTATTTTAATTTTGTTGACGAAAACGTATCTAAGAATCAAATCAAAATCATCAGCTATATCCATATCTAAATCCATTCCGCCATATAGAGAATAGTATTCTCGTTTAAAATAAAATGAGGGAAATGGAATTGCCCAACCATTTAAAAATGAATCTTCTGAGTATTTACCTGTAATCCATTTTCTAGAGATGGCTCCACTTTTATTTTGATAAACAATATCTCCGTATACAGCACCTAATGAATTATTCTCTTTGAATTTAAAAAAAATATCTTCTAAAACACTTTCATTATAGTAAATATCATCTGATGCTAGAAAACCAACTATATCACCTTTTGCAAGTTCTATAGATTTATTAAAAGCGTCACCAGGACCAGAATCAACACCTCTATATAATTTTATATTTTTATTATTTTCTAGGAACTTTTCAACTATATCTATAGTTGAATCGGTTGAACCACCATCCCATATGATATATTCAATATTATTGTAAGTTTGACCAATAACTGACCTTATAGTTTGTTCAATTGTCTTTTCGGAATTTAGACATACTGTAATAACGGTGATGATCATATCTGTATATTAAAGGAAATTTATGAATACAATTATATTTGATTTTGATGGCACATTGATAGATTCATCACCAGAAATTATGCAAGCATTTCGTATGGTTGCAAGAAATATTATTCCTGAAAGAGAGTATTTTATTGATAAAATGATTATAGGCCCAACCTTAATTGAAACGGCACAACTAATTTTAAATTCAAAAGATATTAACAAAGTTAACAAATTCACAAAAGAATTTATTAAAATCTACGATAATATTTTAGCTCAAAAAACTAAAACATACTCTGGGGTATCTAAAACTCTTCAAAAGTTAAAAAAAAAATCTTTCAAACTATCAATTGTTACGAATAAAAGATTAGTGCCAACAAAAAAAATTGTCGAATTATATAAGTGGGAAAATATATTTGATCATATTATATGTTCAGACTCAAAAGGATTCGTTGCCTCTAAATCATTAAATATTAAAAAATTATTAGATAAAGATAGTTTTTATCTAAATTCTTTTTTATTGGGAGATACCATAAATGATGGAATATCAGCTAATGAAAATAACTTAAAATTTATTCGAGCTAAATATGGATATGGAAAAAATGAAGATTGGACTAAAATAAAAATTTATAAAGATATAAATAAGTTCTCTGATATTTTAAATGTAATCTAAAATTTTTTTTATATACGAGTTTTAGGGATGCATAAATAAAAACTAATATATAAAACTATCAAGAAGGAAATAGCAAAGAAAATGATGTAAGTATTTTGATAAACAAATGGAAGCATTAAAACTGGAAGCGCCCACAAAAACGATAAAACCATTGTCGTTGTATTATTTGCTATTTTTTTTGATTTAAATTTTTGTTCCAAGTAAAAAAATAATTTTAGATGTAAATGATTTGGATCAGGTTTAAAGGGTGATTTTTTAAAATAAATTTTTCGAAAAAAAGAAAAAATTACTTCAAAAATTGGATAAAATAATATTAGTACTGCATTCCATGAGCTGATTGTGGGATGTTTACCAAAAAATAAAATTATTATAAATCCAATAAAAAAACCAAAGAAATAAGCTCCGGTATCTCCTGCAAATATACTCCCAAAAGGATAATTAAATAACATAAATATTATTAAAGGTATTAAAAAAACATAGCATAAATTTAAAACGCTAATATCATTTACAGTTGAAGCTAAGAAAATAATAGAAAATATTTGGCATATTGTAGTAAAACCTAATAAACCATTAGCTCCATCTATTATATTCATTCCGTTTGCCAATGAGGCTAAACATAAGATAAAAAATAAATATTTAATATACTCAAATTGAAAAAGAAGTTTTATTATTGGTAACTCAAGAGTTGGTAGAGTTATATCAGTGTATGTGATTAATAAAAGAGCACTAAAAAAAATAGAAATTAATCGAAATATTGGTCGAATATTATGAAAAAAATCTTCAACCGAAGATATTATAACCAGAGGCAATAAACAAATAACAATACTTAATAGATATAAGTTTTGATTATTATCTGTTGATAATATGGTTAATAAAAATAAACTAAAAAAAACAAGTAATCCACCTACCCTTGGGATAACTCCCTTATGAATTTTTTGAACTCCTTCGTATTTTACAGATAATTTTCTCCAAAAATCTGCTTTTTTCCACCATAACATAGACAGGCCAGATAAAAAAAATTGCAAAAAAATTATTTTATAAAAATTAGTTGGTAAGCTTGAAATTAAATCTTCAAAAAAAACAGTCTCAATCATATTGTTTTAAATTTTTTTATTTTTAGGATTATTAGAGAAAAAAATTTACTTTTTATACGTTTCATATTTCCAAGCATCCATACACATATCTTTTATATCCTTTTTTGCCTTCCAGTCAACACAAGCTTTAAATTTACTAATATCAGCGTAAATTTTGTCTACATCACCTGGTCTTCGTGATGAATAAATATAAGGAACATCAAGTTTATTTACCTCTTTAAATGTCTCTATCATTTCTAAAACACTATGACCTCTTCCACAACCAATATTATATGTATTTATTCCATTAAGATTATTTATTAACTCAATGCTTGCTGTGTGAGCATTGGCTAAATCGTCTACATGAATATAATCTCTAATACCTGTTCCATCATGAGTATTAAAATTATTACCATAGATAATAACTCTATCTTTAATTTTCAATGCTGCTTTAATTATAGCTGGCATTAAATTAGTAGGGTCATAGGTTAAATCTTCACCAATATAACCCTGAAATGAACCAACTGGATTAAAATATCTTAGGATAATACATTTTAAATCATCATAATTTTTTACCAACTTTGCTAAAAAAAACTCAATATCTGCTTTGGATTTTGAGTATGGATTTAATGGATTAATTGGATGCTTTTCGTCAATAGGTAAATATTCAGGATATCCATAAACTGAAGCAGAAGAAGAAAAAATTATTTTTTTACAATCATTTTTTAACATAACATCAACTAATTTTTGTGTATAGATAAAATTATTAGTGCGATATAAACTGGGATTATTAATTGATTCAATAATAGATTTAAAACCAGCCAAATGAATTACAAGATCAAATTTATATTTTTTAAAGATCTTGTCCATTTCCTTAGTATTCGAAATATCTAAATTATAAATTGGGATTTTTGTTTTAAATTTTTTATTTAATATATTTATGTTATTAATGGTTGATCGAGATAAATTATCTACGACTGTTATTTTGTTTACAGTATTTAATAAGCTCTGGACAATATGACTGCCGATATAACCGGCTCCACCTGTAATAAGAATATTATTTTTCAAAACTTAATCTGTTTGATTTTTTTAAAATAGATAATTATTTTAAATTAAGACCCTCTTCAATTAAGTCACATAAAATATGCCCTATTGTAATATGCATTTCTTGAACTCTGGCTGTTGTTTGAGAATTTACAAGTATATAATCATGAACAATATCTATTGCCTTTCCCCCTCCTTTTCCAAGAAGTGCAAGAGTAATAATATTCTTCTTTTTTGCTAAATTTATGGCATTAATAATATTTTGGCTATTTCCTGACGTTGAAATAGGAATAAATATATCTCCAGATGACCCTAAACCCTCTAGCTGTCTTGCAAATATTTCATCATAACCGAAATCATTAGCAATACATGTAATTGCCGATGTATCAGAATTTAATGCTATAGATTTTAAAGGTATACGATTATCCTTAAACCTTCCAATAAGCTCTGCAGCTAAATGTTGACTATCACTTGCACTACCACCATTACCGCACCAAAATATAGTTTTATTATTTTCTAGTGCGTTGACAATTTTCCCTGCCATATCGATTATTTTGTCAATTGAATCATCAAACAATAAATCTAAAGTCTTTTTATGTTCTTCAAGATGATAAGTAACTATTTCTCTCATATTTTATACCCGTAAAGTTAATTAAAACATTATGCTAGAATTAATCTAAATCCAATAATAAGAATAACATGTCAAGTGATAAAAAAAACGAAATTGTTTTTCATAATGAAAGATATAAAGACGGACAAGACTCAAGATCAAAATTTGAAAAATTTTATTTAGTAACTATAAAATCACAAAATTTTTTTAAAAATTTAATTAGAAAAAAATGTAAAAAAACAAATACCCAAAAACAAATTAAATTATTAGATTATGGTTGTGGAATTGATGCTCATGGAAAGCTTGGGTCAATAAAAAAATCAAATGCTCCAGAAAAAATTTATGACTTTTACAATAGTTTAGAAGTAAACTTTACTGGAATAGATATTTCACCAGAGGCAATTAAAATTGCTAAAAAAAATTCCAAAGAAAATAATCTTGATGCCAAATACCTTGAGATGGATGCTGAAAAGACAACATTCCCCTCCGCAACGTTTGATATAATAATAGGTAAAGGTATTCTTCATCACTTAAGTTTCGACAAATGTATTCCTGAGCTATCTAGATTAATCAAAGAAAATGGTTCATGTATTTTTTTTGAACCTCTTGGACATAACCCAATAATAAACTTAGGTAGATTGCTGACACCAGGAAGTAGAACAAAAGATGAGCATCCCATATTACAAAAAGATTTTAAATTTTTTAAGAAATATTTTAAGGTTGTTAATTTTCACTATTTTTGCTGCTTTAATCTTATAGCCTTCTTATTTTATAAAACATCAAAATTTAGAAATATTCTTTCTTTTTTAACAAAAATCGATGAAAAAATTTTTAGTATTTTCCCTTTTTTACAAAAATATAGCTGGATAGTAGTTATTGAATTTGAAAATCCAATAATTAGTAAACCAAAAAATTAATTTTATAAATTAATAAAAAAGCCGGCTTTCGCCGGCTTTTAACTATTTGATCCTTGCTTTTCTATGAGCTGTTTTATCCGTAATTTTTCTTTTTTGAATCGCCTAACTCTATCATCTGGCGTGTAGTTTTGATAACTGGTTTGAACAATATCTTCTAATTCTTGGTGTCTACTTTTAAGTGCTTTTAAGTCCATATTTGTCCTCTAAAGAAATTAAAAATTTAACTTAGCGTACTATTTAACTTTATACCCTTTAAAAAAAAATTTCTAGGCCTTTTTTTTAGAAACCTTTAGATTTGAAGAAAAAATAAAATAAAACTCCCATTAATAATATTGGAATTGCCAAGAAAAATGACTCTTTTGGGGTTTTAAAAATATCTTTAATTGAGTGACGATAAAAAAATAGAATCATCATAAAAGCAAGTAATAAACCAACAAACTGAAAACTAGAATTCATAATATATATTATAATGTAGTAATTAAATTT
>MDSV01216413.1_pt1 | contig 33968 bp, 37 predicted proteins | sample 810851 | NCBI WGS metagenome assembly MDSV01 (sample SAMN05326640, study PRJNA326480) | marine metagenome | isolation source: seawater | place: Atlantic Ocean: North East | collected 2012 | reverse complement strand
TGGAATAGTTGGAGGAACAATTTATTACATTAATAAAAATAGTGATTAATATATATTTTTTTATGACTAAATAATATATATGAGTGATAACGATGAAGGAAGACAAGAAGAATTATCAAAACAACATGAAAGTATTATAACCCAACTTGAAACATTAAAACAGATAGAAGACCATATGTATTCGAATATACAATCAATGAACGCCGATACTGGTGATAATACAGATAAAGTTAATACATTAAAAAAGAAAATAAAAGATTTAGTCGATGTTAGAAAAGGATTGTTTAGCCAATTAAATAATATGTATTCTTATGAACAAAAAATATTAGAAAAAAATAGACGCAATTATGTAAATCAAAGTGCAATGGCATCGGTATTAGATCTTGAAACACTTAATGTAAAAAAAAAATACGAAGAAGTTAAAATGGATAAATTAAATAGATCACGAATGGTAGAAATAGGTAATTATGAGTATGATAGATATGATGAACATAAAAAAATATTTCAAAAACTTACTTACGCAGCAGTAATTGTATTGGTATTTGTTATATTAAAAAAAAGACCATGGTTTCCAAGTTTTGTTTCAACAATCGGTATAATTTTAACCATTGCGATAACATTGGTTAATTTATCGAGTAAATTATTTTTTAATTTTTTCAGAAATGATAGGAATTACCACAAAATAGATGTTCCTTATAATGAAGGAATTAGGGATAGTAAATATAATGGAAACAATGGTGATAAGTATACATGTAATGAAGATGGTTGTTGCAAGAGTCCAGAACAATGTTTAGAAGAGAGTTTCGTAGGTTATTCTTTAGACAATAACAAGGGTCGCCCATCAACAGTTTTAATAAGTCCTTCGCAACCCGAAAATTTTAATTCTTTTGCTAGTGTTTAATTTCTAATGAATATATAATAATGGCTGGAAATCAAATGTTAGGAAATTTAGCAAAACTAAATACAATGGTTGATTTTACAAATAAAAATAAATTTGTATGTGATTCTACGTGTCAACAAGCAGCACAAAAAAAGGGAGATGCTCAGAACTTTATGATAAAAGTAAATGAATATGCTGCTTTAATGGATGTTACAAAAAACACCAATTTATTAAGTTTACAAAAAAAATATTATAATTCATTAGGAACTGGGAAATATAATAATATGTTGAAAACAAAAACTGACGAAATGTGGCGACAAAAAAAAATTCAACTCAAAGCAATAATGCAAAATTATAAATCAGATATAATAGCTCAATTGGACGCATTAAATACACAGGATATTTATATAAATAAACATTCAAAATTTTTGAATATGTCAGAAGATGAAAAAAAAAAAATAAGTAATAAAATTAAAAAAAGAAAATCTGATAAGAATATTAACAATCGTTTAAGTTATTATTATGAGCAAAAAATGTCAGGAATATTTTTATTAAATTTAATTTTAGTAAGACTATATTATTCATTGATTGTCATTTTATTTATAGTTACATTTTTCAAACAACAATATAGACAGCCAATAGTATTGGTAAGATTATTGATATTTTTTGGGTTACCATATTTATTGATGCCAAAAGTTAAAAAATATGTTTAATAAATTATGTGTTATTTTCATATAATTTATTCAATTTCATTGGCTGTTAATTCTACGACATCGGTGTTAGTATAATTAATTTTATATCCCCACCATCCTTTTTTCTTATACACACCAATTTTTTTGTTTAAAAATTCATACAATTCTTGTCCTTTTGGAGTATTTTTACCATGATTTTCATTAAACCATTGTCTAAAATCATCAAACACTTCTTGTTTACCAAACATCATTGTATCAACTTCTGCTTTAATAATTCTTTCTTCAAAATATTCGGTGAAGAAGTCTTGTTTCTTTCTATATTTTCTACCCAATTCTAATACAGGATCACAATCTTCTACAAGACCACCGGTTTTAAATGCTACTTCTACTAATTTTTGTAAAAACATATATTTCCATTTATTTAATTTATCGTCGAGTTTCTTATCAATTAAGAATTCAAAATCATCTTCTTTTTTGGAAGGTTTTGCTACAAATTTAGATTTGAAATCACAAATACGAATTCTCCTCCACGTTCCATCATCATTCGATTTAATATCAAATAAATGATTTGTACATACAACTAAACTAAATTGCGGTGTAAATTTAATGATATCTGAAAATAATTTCCTAGCTGTAATTTCATCACCACCAGTTAATTCTTTCATTATACCTTCATTCAACGGAGCTGCTTTTTCAGGTTCTTGAATAACCGCATATCTCACACCTTTTAAAGCAGCGATGTCTGGAGACGCAGCACCTGCTGTAGGGCGTTTTTGTGTAATATACTGTAATGGAACAGAGCCTTTATAATCGCCTAAAATCATGATCATGAATTTTACAAGCATAGACTTACCATTTCTACCGCATCCATTATATATATTAAATGTTTGATTATCATTTGTCCCAATTAATCCAGATGCCAAATGCTCCCACATATAAGTTCTTAGTTCTTCATTTGGAAACAATTGTTCCATAAATGTATTCACATTTTTCAAATATTCGTCGTCTGTTGATGTGTTCTCAGATTCTTTTTTAAATACTAAATTATTACACAATGAACAATAATCTTCGGCGCGTCCGGGGCGGAATATTTTTTCTTTAAAATCAATAACTCCATTTTTACAACAAAACAAGTATGGATTGGCATCCAATTTTTCTTCAAAACCTTCTTCATAAAATAATTCACAACATTCTGTCATAATGTTATTTTTAGAGCTAGTTTGTTTTAACATTACGCTAATATCAGAAAGAGCGTGAATAGTTTTCATTTTTTTCATAACTGCTTGGTCGATTGGTGTTTTTGTATTTTGATTTTTACTTTTTAATTTATTAATTTCTTCTTGTTGTTGTCCTTCGGATGAATTATTATAACATACGTTTGGCACTTTGTTTTTAACTTCTTCGGCATTTTGATCTGCAAGGGCTGTTAATTTTTCTTTTTCTTCCCATGTTTTTCTCGAATAAATACCACTAATTTCAGTGCTCAATGATTTTCTAAGTGTTGTTCCTCTATCTAATGGCTTCCATCTACCATTTTTATATTCATACCACTCATTTCTTTTAATGCTAACGCATCTAAATTTATCTTTATACAGTTGATAAGCAACCATAGCGATATCGTGTGCTGTTTTACCATATGATTGACTTTTATATATATAATAATCAACAGTATTGTCCTTAATTTCTTTATATTTCCCCTTATCACATTCTTGAGCCCACCACATAATTGACTTTTCACTTAATCCATCTGTATTTTCTTTATATGTAAAATTAGACCATGTTTGCCAATGCTTTGCTATATCACTATCCCAATCAAAATCCTTCCATTGACTTGAAAACTTCATCCACGATAAGAACATCCTACTTTTTTGGTCATGAAACTGGTGTTTTAATTTTATATTATGTAATGCTAATCCTACTTTTAGCCATTTTTCAAACTGATTATAATAAGGTTGAGATAAAATCATAAGAAATTTATGAGTTTCATATAATACGTAGTCTTCAGCATTTATTTGTGAAAACCAATCTTCAATAGCAGCATCCAATTCTTCTTCGCTTTTTATATCTTTATACATGTCAGAGGATATATTATTCATCTGATTGAATTTCTTGTTTTTTGGATGTTTATAGTTTTTAATACTCTTTCCACCACCATTTTTTTTTACTTTATTATACACAGATAATATTTGTTCTTGAAGTTCGTATGATATATGGTCAGGATATTGTGCGGAAATTTTACTGAACAATTCTCTAGTAACAGTAGCTTTTTGTACTTCCAATTCATATGGTCCTTCTTCATCATCTTCCGTATTAATATTAATTTGATAATGATGTGTTAATTTATAAGGTTCGTTATCTGGTTTTTTAGATCCATACATTTGCCATTTGGTAGAACCTTTACTAATTCCTTCATCCAATACCTCTTCATATGAATTTTGTAAATTTAGTTCTTCAAAAATTAATCCAATATTGTCTAAAATTTTATTTCTCAAAATTTGGCGTGCGAATTTATCGGATTTAATACCAATAATCATATGTATACCGTCTTTTGTAACATTTTCTTTGACATTGACATCATCTTTTTGAAATATAAATATTGGAAAGCTAGTTCCTGGCGTCATATTATAAATTTCCAATAATTTTTCCATATATAATTCAATGATATCATCAATATGTTCCTCAGTATGAACACGATAATCAATGTCGGTGCTATATCTAAAATCAAAATCTTCTAGAATAGCACCACCATTAACTAATTGTGTTTCGGTCAAATATTCTGGTCTCTTACCAGATATGACAGCTTTATAATATTTATTATGAAAGTTATCTAATTCATCAGTAGGGACATGATAAGAACCACCATATATTTTTTTATTTTTAGATGGTATTCTGGTGTGGGTTATACTAACATTTCCTTTTCTTTTGTATGATTTAAGAGTGTTATCAAAATTGGGCATTTCTTTTATATTATTGAATAGATTTTATTAAGTCAATTTTTATTTATTAATATAAATTTGAATACTTTTTTTAAAACGTATATTAAGTGTTAAAAAAAGATATATAATAATTATTTAAACCTTTCTAAATATTTATATAAATATATGGAAAACAAGGAAAAATTCATCCCGATGGATACAAAAAAACGCATTGCAAGAGATGTTATTAAATTAAATAAAAATCCATTAGACAACCATGGTATTTATTATTTTCATAATGAAGAGGACTTATTAAAAGGATATGCTTTAATAATAGGTCCTGAAGATACTATTTATGAAGATGGTTTTTATTTTTTTGAATTTACATTTCCAACTAATTATCCTTCATCGCCACCAAGGGCAAAATTCATAACTGGTGATGGTTATACAAGATTTCATCCTAATTTATATCGAAATGGTAAAGTATGTTTATCATTATTGAATACATGGAGAGGAGAATCCTGGACATCATGTCAAAGTATATCCACAATATTATTAACACTAGTAACATTATTTCATAACAAACCATTATTAAACGAACCTGGCTGTACAGAAAAACATAAAGATTTCAATACATATAATAAAATAGTAAAATTTAAAAATTATGATGTATCTATATTGAATGGTATGAAGTTAAAAGATGGTAATAATTTTTACGGTAAAAAATTTAATATATTTAATGATATTGTGAATAAACATTTCATAAAAAATTATACAAAAATTATAAAACGTTTAGAAAAGTTAAAAAAAGAAACCGAAGATTGGAAAAAAAAATTCAGAACAAGTATGTATTCATTGGAAATCGAAATAGATTATAGTATTTTATTAGATAAATATAAATCTATGGGAAAATAATAAATAAATTGAAAAAAAATAATAAGTATATATTATTTATATATACAATATGCATTTTTGTAAAGTATGTAATAATATGTATTATATTCGAATGAAAAGTAAAGAAATGAATTCATTAATATATTATTGTCGTCAATGTGGTAACGAGGATGATTCATTTAAACAAAATTTAAATAATATATGTGTATCTAAAACACATATTAAAAATAGTGGTAATGAAAATTACCATCATTTAATTAATGAATATACAAAGTTAGATCCTACGTTACCAATTATAGATAATATTAAATGTCCCAATGTGAATTGTTCAAGCAATCAATCAGAGAGTGAAGAAACTAAAAGTGCTGTTAAAAATAAAATTATTTATTTAAGGGTTGATGACCAAAAAATGAAATTTATATACATATGTACAAATTGTGATAAAGTATGGAATACTACAGGACAATAATTTAATATTTTTAAATTGAAAAAATATTAAACACATATATTATATTATATATAATGTCGCAAAATTTGGCTTTTAATGAAGAACCTTTAGATGAACAAAATTTAATTAATATTGTTGATAATATAGAAACTATTGGGGATGATAATTTGGTTTTTGAAGCACCAAAAACCACAACAACTAAAAACATTTTACCTATGTTTAATATACCAGAACCAATAGAAACAAAACCTGAAACAAATGAAGAAAACAATATGATTGATAATAATAAAAAACAATTGCAAGAAATTAAAATTGAAACTGAAAAATTAACAGATGAAACAAATAAAATGGAAACAGAAACAATGCTTAATAGCCAACCAAAAGAAGAAAAACAAAATATAGATGAAAAACAAGACAACGAAGAAGTATCAGATGAGGATGAAGAAGATGAAGAAGATGAAGAAGAAGATGAAGAAGATGAAGGAGATGAAGAAGATGAAGAAGATGAAGAAGACAGTGATGATGAGGAAAAATATAATAAAATAGAACAAACAAATAATCAAAGTGAAATGTTATTAGATTATCATCCAGAAGTAAAACAATTGAGTTATAATGAAGTAAAAAGTTTATCAAAAGTTTCAAGAGACGATAATAACAATATAATAGATCCTTTACATACTACAATTCCAATTTTAACAAAATATGAAAAAGCTAGAATACTTGGGGTAAGGGCAAAACAATTAGATAATGGTGCGGATTCATTTATTCCATTACCTTCTAATGTTATTGATAGTTATACTATTGCCGAAAAAGAATTATATGATAAACGATTGCCTTTTATAATTCGCAGACCAATACCAAATGGAGGTAGTGAATATTGGCCTTTAAAAGAGTTAGAAATAATTGATCTATAAATTATCTAAAAAAAAATCGTCTATTTTTTGATAGATAAGCATATAATTGTTTTTTAGTCATGTCGTGTGTTGTATTTTTATATATATTACCAGATTGTTTAACATTGTTTCCACAAACAGAAATAACCGGAAATAATTTAAAATTTGATGTTTTATTATTCCATCTTCCATATGGAAATTCTCGTTGAAAGTTTTTTCCACAAGCTTGTGTAGTTAAAAAATTACTTAATTCTGTCTCAGTTTCATAGGTATAATCACCATATGGAAATGAATAAATAATTGATATTTTATAAAAATATTTTTTATACATACTAACCCCTATATCTTCAAAAGTAGTTTGTAATTCATTATGAGTTTCATCTAATATTATTGCTTTATCAGTTGCTTTTAACGTGGAAATAACTTTATAATCTCTATTAAATCCAGATCGATATATTTTATATTTTAGATATTGGAAATCATTCAATGCTATATTTGCGTTATTTATATCCCATTTAAAATGAATAAATCTGTTTTTATCATCAGTTGCTTCGGTATATCCTATTTCTGTTAAGATCGGAGTTTTATATAAGGGATTATTGCTTTTAGGTTCACTCCATGCTGAAAACATTTTATTTTTATCTTCATCTGTTTTATTATATTTTTTATAAATAACACGGATACGAAATACGTAATTGAAACCTAATTTTAACATGGCAAAAGCATAAGATGTTGTTATATTATTAAATATAGTATAGACCGGTTCAAATAAACGAATTTTTTGCCACACCCCACCAACGTCAAAATTTTTAAATTGTGGTATCCATTCAACTTCATACTGGTATGCGTCTGGATGTGTATCCCATTCTACAAAAAATTCAGATCCAACATTTTCTCTATTAAAAGTAATATTGGTTATATTTGTTCCCGGATAATCAGCAATTACATCAACATAATTAGACCATTCTGTATTAAAATTAAACATATTAATTTTACCTCTTACTCTCGCTTTATGAGTTTTGGCTATTGCAAGTTCTTTTGTATGGGTTAATTCATCTATTTGTTTTGTAATTATAACACCATCTAAATCTAATTCATAGACATCATAATTTAAATCTTCCCATTCATATTCAATATGTGTATGAACTCTTGTAAATAAATTTTTTAGAAATGTGGGAGGTGGATAATTTGCGATTACAGTAACAGGATCAGACCACAATGTTCTACCACAAGTTACATTTCCTCTAATTTGGGCTGTATATGAACCTTTACGAGCGTTTTTAATTGTCCATGTTTTTAAAGTTGTAGTATATATTTGTTGATTTATCATTATTTCATAATAAGAATATTTACTAGGATCATCAACGACCCAATCAAATTGAATTTTCCTATCGTTTATAAAAAATTGTCCAGTTAAACCTCCATTTGAAACTGCCGAATTAGACATATATATATTTATTGTATATTTTATTATCTAAATGATGATTTTAAATTACCAGAAATTCGTTTTGCGTATCGCATTCTACCACTCATATTTGAATTAGAATTGAGTGTTCCGGTATTTTTTATCAAATTAAAATTTTTACAAATTTTTACAGGCGGACACCAATTAATAATTATACCATTGCTCAAATTATTTTCAACTGTTGTAATTGAACGTATGAAATAAACATACGACTGATTTGTAATAATTTTTGAATCTATATATTTAATAGTCCCGCCAGGGAGTGTAGTAATTAAATCATTTTCTCCTGGTGTTGGTATAACACTTCCCTCTGTATAAAGCATACGATATATTTTATAATTTTGTGCGTCTGTTATATAATTCCATCTTAAAATTACACCAATAGATGAAAAAGAATTATATTGTATATTAGGAATTAAGTTCATTATATATAATAAATTTATTTTTATTAATAAATTTATTTCATAAATTGGTTATTTGAAAATTGTTTAATTTCTTCTATTACATAATTAGATAATTTACTTTCGTATGTTGTAACGCTTTTAATATAATATATATATTTTACATTGTGAATGACATTATTATCAGTATAAGTATTAACATTTTGTTCAACTTCACATAGAAAATTTTTTTCACTTAAATTTTCCATTTTATCATTATAGAAAATTTGTCTATATATTTTATAATTATTTGCGTTTTTAATAGTATTCCACCGCAATATTATATTCTTATTATTGATATATGATGTTAATAATGGTGCCTCTGGTTTAAATTCGTCTGGTAATTTAGTTTTTACAACAATGGTACTTGTCAAACTTTTCATATTTTTAAATTTTCCAGTAGCTAAAGCATAAACTTCAAAGTCATAACATTGATTATATAATAAAGGCGTATGTAATTGAAAACAATAATTCCCGTTGTTGATTGTTTTTAAAACCTTATATTCTTTACCGCTTAAAACATTGATTAATACATATTCGTAATTATTTTTGAAGTTCCATGAAAAAGAAATATTATAATAATTATTAGTATAATTTGTAACTTTATAAGTGATATTTTTTGGTTTATTTGGAATACAAATATGTATAATAGATGGTTCAGAATACTTGTCACCATTTTTAGTTTTAATAATTACTTTATTATGAACATCATATGGTAAACCAATTGGTATTGGATATAAATTTTCTCCTGGTGATAATGTATTATCTTCAAATAGTTTTTCTGTATTGTCCAATATAGTATTAATTTTATAACCAAATGTTTGTTTGGGATTACAATTATTTGTGGATTGTTCTAAGGTGTCAACATCCCATTTTAAACAGCATGTATAATAACAGTCATTATAACTTATTTTTTTAATATCGAAATTTTTTGGTGGATTGGGTTTTGTATATATAGTATAATAATCTGTCCATTCACTCATTACTTCACGCGATCTTAATTTTTTATTAATACCTGGAACACTGTAAAGTATTGCATATTTTAATTTAAAATAAGTTCCTGATATGTCCGTATTAAATTGTGCTTTATCATTAACAGGTTTAGTATAAGATAATGAGAAAAAATCATGGTCTACATCATCTGTGCTAAAAGTATTAAGATTTTTTATATAAATTTTATTTGGAAATAATCCATCATCTTGAATACAATAACAAGAATTACTAACAATATTATTTTTTTTAGGAGGAAGAGGATATTCATATAAATCGTATATATACCATCCAACGCAATTAATCTGTGACAATGTAGTATTTTCTATTTTTTGATGATACATTTTTGGCTCTTCAATTAATTCAACACCCGGATAATGTGGTATAATTGTTACAGGATTTGAATTTTTATGCCAATTATTTTTTATTTTACAAGAAATTATATATTTTAAAAGAGTTCCTGATTTTTTAGGTGGTTCATAATCAATAAAAAAACGTCGTTTTTTTCCATTGTCTTCGTATAATTTTCCCAAACCACTAAATATAGCTCTTGAACCTACTTCTTTATTTTTGAATAACCGATATACTTGTATATCATCTCCCATATCATCCCAAGATACTTTTAAAAATAATTTTGTTTCGTTAAATTTTACCTCTAAATTTGTTGGAATCATTTATATATAAAAATAGTTAATATTTTTTTTTAACATTTCCATCTTGCTCCACAATTAAGACATGTTACAAACGTAGTCATTGGTTCATCCGCACTACGTGTTTGTAGTTCATAATATGCGCATTTATTTTTTTTACATTTGAAACATGTAAATTCATCTGTCATTGCTGATATATCCATAGTTGTAGAGTTTTTATCTCTTTTAATTTTAGCTTCGATCAATGATTTCCATAATGTTTCATTCATTTCCTGATGTGTCATGAAAGCCACGTCCTGACTTTTTATTTTTTGCTTTTTTATCTTAGTTAATAATTTTTTATTATATGTTTCCATATCTGGATTTATATTTTTGATAATACTTTTGAATTTATCTAAATACAATTGTATAAAATATTTATTTTCCCATTTTTTAATAACCTTTTTTTTCGTAGCTTCTCTTATTGTCCAATTATAAATTCCTTTTTCTAAATTTACAGAAATTTTCTGTTTTTTTTTATCTTTTATTATTTTATTTAATTCATTAGTCAAATTATTTCTAAATTCTATGGCATCTGTTACTTTTACTAAACTCATGTAAATATATATTACTTTTTTTATTTAATATATATTTCAATTTAATATTAAAGATAATCTTCTTCTTCTAATTCCGAATTATCGTCTTCAATATCACTTTCTAATATTTCTTCAATATCATCATCACTTTCATCATCACTGTCTTCATCATCTTCTTCTTCGCTAATTTGTTCTTCATCACTGTATCCATAACTAGCAGATTCTTCATCGCTATCATCTTTTTCATCAGAAGGTATATATTCTATATCATCAGAATCATTGCTATCAACAACAAAACCATCTTCTTTAGAATAACCTTCTTTGGTTTGTAAATGTTGTGGTATTTCTTCTTCTTCTTCTTCATCTTCTTCATCATCTAGATTTTCAAATCCACCAAATAATTGTTCATATTTAGCTTCCCAATTTTCTTTTGTAAAATTTACATATTTATTATTTTCATTATCATAACATACTAACAACATTTTTCCAAAATATAATTTCTCATCTACTGGAGGTGGTAAATCATATTTATTTTCTGAATTTGCTCTACCATCATCTTTAGCATATAGATGTATAACTAAATCCGAACTGGTGTTATTTTTATAGTTCCATGAGGTTTGTTTTGAAAAATTTTTATCACTTCTAAAATTACATTTTTTATATAATTTACTTTCATCAATAGTATTTACATTGGATGTTACAACATCTCCATTTTTTTCAATCAGTACAATTTTTACCATTATATTTCTTTTATAAAATGGATTTAAATAGTTTATATTATAAATTATATAATGTATAAATATTGGATAAAGGAAATACCATTAACAAGTAATTTAAAAAAGAATATCAATTTGCTAATAAAAAATCCAACAATTTTTAAAAAAGAAGAAACCAAAGAGCTTATAATAACACATAATGGTTATTATTCATTAAATGAAAATTATATATTACAAAATAACAATAATAATTTTCAAATGATTAAAGATTATTTAGAAAATTATACATTGTTAATTAATAAAATAAATTTGAACAAAAGGAAAAATATTATTATGAAAATACCATTTAATCATCAAAAAATAACTCAAAAAATTGTAAAATTATCATTTGAAAAAAAAACGAATACATATTTAAACATTGATTTTACCAATAATAAATTAACAGATTTTTATTTTACATCATCGTTAAATTATGAAAATTATAATTTGAAAAATAATATAGGTTCGTTTTTATCAAGGTTAATGTAATATATATCTATATTAATATGATTATATGGACTTTAAAACAAATAATAATTTCTTTTGTTTTGATAGCTTTAGTTCATTATATATATGATTTCTTAAAAAACAATTTAACTAGTCCAAAAGTTAAAGATTTAGTTAATAAACCTAATGAACAATATAAAGAAATTTATAAAAGCATGTCAACTCAAATAAAGCCGCCCAAAAAAGAAATAAATACAGAAAATAAAAGTCAAATGAAAGATGAATTAAAAAAATATTTAACATCATTAAATTCGACAAAAGCTAAGATTGAATCTGTAGGTTCAAGTTTTTCAAATAATTTTGATACTCAGTTTGAAACATTAAATTTGTAAAACATTTAAAGATTATTATATTAGTTATTATAATGTTAAATCATAGAGATAAACAATTTATACTCAATAATTTTCCTTATATAGAACTTTGTCGTGAGAAATCATTTCACAATAAAGTTCCCAGTTCAAATTTTTACTTAACAATACCAAAAGGTAAAAAATATTTCACATGGTTTCGAAGATGGAAAAAATGGAATGTATGTATTTTTTTGAAATTATCCAATAATAAAAGATTTATTGATGATATTAAAATTTATAATGTATGTTTCGACGATCGTTTATGTTATAAAGAAGGAACCATATTTTATGGAACTTTATTTACAATAAAAAAGCAGATGTTTTATAATGTAGAAAATATTTATTATAGTTTAAATAAAGATATTACACAATATACACAAAAAGACAAGTGGGTAGAAATTTCAAAAATATTTAATAAATATTTGAAACAAAAATCCAACATGCAAAATGATGTTATTTTTGGAACGCCTATCATTTCAGAAGATCATGAAAAGATTAAAAGACAAATACAAAATTTACCATATGAATTATATAGTATTCAACATAGATTATTTAGACGCGAAATATCATTTTTCAATGAATCAAACCAAAATTTAATAATAAGGGAGGCCAACTTTTTTGTAAAGACGACAATACGTCCTGATATTTATGATTTATTGATTATGAATAATGGTGCGATAGAAAGACATAACATAGCTTATATACCTGATTATAAAACAAGTGTGTTCATGAATTCTCTATTTAGAAAAATTAAAGAAAATGATAATTTAGATTTATTAGAAGAAAGTGATGACGAGGAAGAATTTGAAAATATATCACCCGATAAATTTGTTAATTTATCAACAACACATATAATGAAATGCGTTTATAATAAAAAATATAAATTATGGAAACCAATGAAGATCGTAAATGAAAATATTACAACCAAACAAGAGATATTAAAAATGGAAATATAATATATTTATATATTATATATGGCAAGAAGTTTGACTGGAGGTAAAAGAAGACGACGTAGTAGAACAAGAAAATCTAGAAAACCAAGAAGAAAAAGGAGAAAGAGCAGAAAATCAAGAAGAAAGAGTAGAAAAACAACCAAAAGACGTAGACGTAGACGTAGAAAAAGTAGACAGCGTGGTGGAAGCACTTTAGGATATAGTATGCCAGGTGTTGGTGGTAGTCATGGACAATTGGCACCATATTCAATTGGTGGACGTTATTTTGGAAATGCCGGTTCTTATACACACGGTAAATAATTATAATAAAAAAAATAATTTTATTATAATTAATATCATCAATCCATTATCATACATTTTCCTTGTAAAAATTCATCTTTTAAAGCAACTGACTTAAATTTCTTTTTTTTAGATATATCTTCCCATTTATTTTTTTTATAGCTAACCATATCTGCTGATACGATTTTGTATTGTTTTCTATTATAATATCGTCTTCTTTTTGTCCATTGTTTTTGGAATATATCATGTTGATCAACAATATCTATTACTAATGCTTGTTTATGTTTTTGTCTTAATATTCTTCCCACAGCTTGTCTAACATCTGTCTTAGGCGTAGCCATAACCAACGTTGTTAATGTTTTGATATCAAGGGCTTCTTCTGCCATTGCGTATGTAGCAATGATTACTTGTTTTGTTTCCGATTCTTTCAATGCATGTTCCTTCATTCCTCCAACGTAATATCCAACGGATGCTATTTTACGATGTTCGATTGCATCGTGTAAATATTTTAATACATTTTTATTATGAGCAATAATCATTATCTGTCTATCATCTCCACCTGTTTTCAATGTATCTTTTAAAACTTTCAATATAAATTCAGTTCGTCTATTAAATTCGCATAATTTTTTAATCATAATAGAATAATGAACATGACCTCTATAATTTAAGACTGTTTTACTATAATCTTCATCTTCGTGTGTATAAAATATAGCTTTTACTAATACATCAGCATTATTATCACTGGGTTTACTATAAACAATTGGACCTAAAAACATTTTAAAAACTTTAGATAGACTATCTTTACGTTCCATAGTAGCACTTAAACCCAACATATATTTGGATACAACAGTAAATAATGCTCTACTAAATACTTCAGCACCAATATGATGACATTCATCAATAATAGTTAATCCAAATTGTTGAAATAATTTGCGCGGGTAATCTTTCATAGATAATGATTGTAACATACCTATTACAATTTCTTTATCTTGTGTATCCATAATTTCTCCTTGAATTCTTCCTACTTTTACACCAGGTAAAAATTGTTCAATTCTTTCTTTCCATTGCCTTAATAAAAATTCTTTATGAACAATTACTAATGTTTTAACTTTTAATTTTGCAATAATATTTAAAGCCATTACAGTTTTACCAGCACCACAATGAATTTCGAGTAATCCACCACCGTTTTTTTTTGCTTCATCAATGTATTTTTTTACAATTGGTTTTTGAAAATCTCTTAAATCTCCTTTGAAATTAATATTTAATTGTGGAGTATCTTGAATTTTACATATTTCAGGTGTTCCATAATTTTCCTGTCCATAAAATCTAGGTATATACATTTTTTTATGCGATTCTCTATAAATAGGAAATGGCGTGGGTTGCGATAAAGAACTTTTAGGAACAAATGGTTTAACAGTTAATTCTTTCCGTATTAATTCTTGTTCTTCAACTGTTAAATTTTCTTTTTTAATCGTATAACCTTTATAACCCAAATAAGTTGCTATTTCATCATCTGACATTATTATTGTTATATTTATTTTTTTAAATAATTTCAATTTATAAAAAAAATATTATACACATATGATATATATGAATTTGTTAAAAATGATGGGAAATAAACAACACCACTATATTTTGGCTATTTTACTAGCTATTTATATATTGTTTGATATGGATGTTCCAGATCAAGTGAAAGAAATGGTAGATAGTCCTTTTGGTAAAGTTGTAGTAGCTATATTAGTTATTTCTTTGGTATATGTTAATCCTATGGTTGGAGCTTTGGGTATTATTGCTGCTTTTGTTTTACTTAATAAATCCACAGATATGACTGGACCGGTTCACAGACATATTTCATCTGAAGTTAAAAAAACTCAACATATGAACGCTATGAATACAAAACATCCAGATAATTTAGAACAGTCGGTTGTTAGTAAAATGTTACCACGTTCAGGTATGTTAACCGGAAACGCTAGTTACAAACCAACATTACATGGTTTACACGATGCCGCTAAAATTTAAATAAAATTAGTATTATAAATATTAATTTTATTAACTTATTTGCCATATTTCATACATAGTATAGTGCTCATCGCCAGCAATCAACGTAATTATTCCTGGAATAACAACAAAATAAACAGCCATTAAAATCAATGTAGCAATTATTATAATAATAAACGGATTGTCCAATAATTTATTCCATGGTATTCCCTTTTCCATATCTTTATCACCATAAGCCACTCCTGTAGCTTGATCTACTGGTTCACCATCAATTTCTATTGGAATACATTCAAAATTATCATTTCCCACCATACCTTCTCTCATAGAAGTAAATCCTTCTTGATTTGTAAAACCTTCAAAACCTAATTTATTATATTCGATTGTAAAATCGCTTGAATGTTTTTTAGGTTTTTGTTCTTTTAATTCTGCTTTTTTTAAATAAATAACATCTGAATTGCTGATTGCCATTGGATAATCAACATCAAAAACAATAGTTATATCACTAATACTTGGTTCTTTAGATGTATTAAATGTCCAAAAAGGTGTATTGGTTGGAATAATAGAATCGAGTGACCAATTTACAACATTTACAACTTTTTTTTCATTTGAATTTGTAATTTGACTTGCAAATTGATTAAAAAATAATTGTGATTTTTTATTCATACTTGTTCCAAAAATACTTCCTACTAAAGAAGCTACTTTTATAGGAATAACTAACGTTAATTTACCATCTCCTATATGTTGTAAGACTAATGAATATTTAGGTTTATTTTTATTAGCAAAAGTATACCATGAACCTTTATATAACCTTACATTTTGTAATGTATATTCGCTATTATTATATGTAATTTTGTTGTTACCATCTACTATAATTTTTATATAATCATCTAATTTTTGAATATGACAACTACTTATTCCATAGTTATGTTTTAAAACACAACTATTTGAACAAGTTTTTGTTTTATCAGATAGCAATACCGATGTTTTATTGATCTTAGTCATTAATATAAATATAGAATATAAAATATATAAATATGTATATAAATGAATATATCCAGAGGTAAAATTAAAAAATTAAGAAGAAGTAAAAGTCAATCAAGAAAGAAAGCTCCTAAAAAGAAAAAAAAGAAAAGACCAAGAACTGGACAAAATAGAAGTTTTAGAAAGAAAAATTATATTAATTTGAAAAATGGTTCATTAAAAAAATTAGGTAAAAAAAAGAGACGTATTCGTTTTCAAAAAGGTGGTGATGAAGATGGTGATGGCGATGGCGATGGTGTTGATGTATTGGAAATAGCCTCTAAAATTGAATGTGAAGATCAAGGAAAAAAATGGAACCCAGACACAAAAGAATGTGAACAAAAAGCTGATACGGAACAAACAGATATTGCAACTGGCGCAGAACAGAACGTGAGCCAAATTCAAAACAGTGATGTAGGAGATACCTTAAATAGAAACAATTGTCATAACGTAGGACAAGAATATGACGAAGTTACAAAAAATTGCAAAAAATGTGACGAAGATAACGGTAAAAAATATAATCCAGAAACAAAAAAATGCGAAGGAGATGTTGAAGGAGATGCTGAAGGTGAACTAGCAAAATTAAAAAAGGCTTTTGCAACGGATATATTTAAGGTGATGGGTTGCGACAATGCGTTTGGGAATTGTAATACAGCTAGAAATAAAGCGAAAAGTGATCTTGGAGAAGCATGGTGGAATTATAATGTTAAATATTTACAAGCGAAGAAGGCTAAAACAAAATATTCCGGTGGTGAAGTAAATTGTGTGGAGAAGGTTAATTGTGATAAGGTGGTTAAAAGATTAAATAAATTTGTTGACTATATAAATAATAAATATCCATACGCTTGGAAGCATATGACGTGGTATAATGAAGATAAAGATATAGAACGAATAGCATTACCTTTACAATTGCCTGGGATGGTAAATAAAAAAATCATAAAAAAAGTCTTTTGGGAGATTGTAGAAGGTCCATCAAACGCCATTAAACAAAAGATGAATGTTCAAGGATACGATATAACCCATAGTGAATATCCCACACCGTACAACACAGCAATAAATAAATTAAAGTTGTTCGTATCAAACAAATTCATTCAAAATTTGAAGACAGCAAATTATAATGTATTAACCGATAGTGAAACCGATTTATCAAGATTATATTTTGAATTGCCATTAGAATTGTCTGTACATAAACCAAATAAATTTAATGGCCAACACTTATTGAAGCATTTGTACCCTAACCTAAAAGATGTTTCGGTAGACGATACGGAATTGGATACCATCATTGAAGCTGCTGTCAATTCACCGGATGTAGATACTGAGACAACACAAACACCACCAGATGGAACTAACGAGGCAACGCAAACACCACCAGATGGAACTAACGAGGCAACGCAAACACCACCAGATGGAACTAGTGGGGAAACCCAAACACCACCGGATGAAGAAACTGTAAGTATGGGTGATCAAACCGCACCAGATGCGTCATCGCGTAAATATAGTGATGCTATAGAAAAAACCAAATCATCAAAATCAAAAATAGAAACATATGTAAACGAACGTGGTAAATTGTCTCTTGGAAAAACACCAACATTAACATTATACAAATTTGGCAATAGGTTTAAAGTAAAATATAGATATCCTTTTATTCCAAAAGAAAAATTAGATTTAGATTATAGTACAGAAATGAATATATCTACATTAAAATTTAATCCATCACCAATTTGGAATGATAAACCTAAACCATCTAAAAGATCTTTAATCCCAGGAAGAACAAAACATGATGAAGCAACATATGTTAAAGTGAAGTTTAATCTTAATTTAAAAGCACATAATAAATCTCGCATGCAAAAATTTGTATTAAGAATTCCAAAATTATCATTAACATTTTCTAAAAAAATAACTGAGGTCAAATTACAATTTAAAGATTTATATGAACCAGAAAACAATAAGATAATTAGAACAAACGGAAATAATAAAGAAGTTATTTTTTCACAAGCGATAGATATTGTTATTCCAGCAACACAAGAATGTGTTGTTAATAATATGGATTCTGGTGTTCATTCATCATTACAATCAATACAACACCGACAAAATATGGAAGCAAATCAAAGAATTAATAAATTAAAAGTAGATTTATCAAAATCTAAAATGAACGAAGGCGATGCAACATTATGTACAAATAAAATTCGAGATATGGAAGCCGATTTATTAGAAAATAATGCTATGACTATTTCTTATGATCCAGCTAGTAAAAATGTATATGTATCAAAAGTTGAGAATTTGACAGATTTTGCTGAAAGTTTAAAAATTAATTTAGATGAATTACATGATACAGATACACAAGATCCAATTGTTCATCAGTCAAACGTTGATAGTAATACAAGAACTACACAAATGGTAAAAGATAAAGGCATGGATAAGACGATTATGAGCAAAAGTCCTACTATTCAAACACCTAGTTTTATCAAGAAAAAAGTAACGCCGACACCATCTAATACTATATCCACTTCAACAGAAACTGTTCCTACTAAAGAAACATCAACACAATCCGAAAATGCATCAACAACTCCACCTGATGCGAAAACAGAAACATCAGAAGCAGAAAAAGATAAAACAGATGATTCGTCTAAAGCATCAGATAATACAGATAACGAAGTAATATCTATAATTGCTAGCGATATCCCTGATGCAGAAACACAAAATAAAGATGAAACGACAATACCTGATAAGAAAGAAGTATAAATTAATAATTTGTAGTAAAATTATTAATTAATTTTTTTGTAAATAACACGAATCGTATTTTTGTATTTTATTTTTGAAATCTATTAATGTTAAAATTATAGCGTCAATTCGATTTTCCATATCATTATCTGTAGTGTAAGTTTCTTTTAAAGAATATAATCCAGTTATAATTTTATTTATAAATACAATACATTTTTGTGCTAAAACATAGAATTCATTTATTTTTGTTTCAGCTAAATCTAATGATAATTTATCTAAAAAACCAACAAATAAATCGAATTCTTGTTCTAAAATAACATTGCATTTTTTTCTATCTTGTTCATAATACCATCTAGATACATATTGTCCCCATTTGTTATGGTCAATATATAAATTATCGTCAGTATCTTTTCCAAATTTATCGAATTTTTTCAATTTTGTAAATATATCTAATCGCTTTTCAAAATTCTGAAATGATTCTGTTAATTCTTTAATTTTTTCATTATTTTTCATACTAGAATCTGTAGAACTATCAAATATTTCTTCTGCAAAACATTGCCCTTCCATTCTAAACATTTATATATAAGTAATATTTTTTTATAAATATGGAATGTAATTTGGCCCACTATTTTCATAAATAGTTACTTTAAAAGCATCTTGATATCCTTCAACATATACACTATCTCCGTTATATAATTCATTACAACCATATTCATTTGTACAACTTCGACCCCCTTTACTAATTGGTAATTTTACAGCATTAAATTTATCACTCATCGTGTAATATTGGTTTTTACTTCTATTTGTTAATAATGGCCGTCCCATTAATGGTAAAATTGTTTCGGAACCATTTAATCTTGTTAAAATACCAACTTGTTGATATGTGCTATTATGTCCCTGTGTGGCAACATTGATTGGAATACCTCTTACATCGCTGGAATTTTTAGGATGATATACTCCATTTTTCACGGGTGGTAAAAAAGGATTGCTAAATATATTATTTATAGGAGGTATTCTGTTTAAATAATTGTACATAACATTATCATTTTGTTGTCGTTGCTGTTGTTTTTTTATTGTTATTTGCCATGGACTTTTCATTCCCAAATAACAAAAATAACCAACTAATCCAATTAAAAATATTATAAAAACCATTGTAATATTTTCAATACAAATCATACCGGGTTGACATCGTTTTCCCATTTATATAAATAGTAAATTTTTTTATTTTTTACCACTCTTCAATTTTGCTAATGTTCCCTGTAGTGGTGCCATCATTTTTTGTATTTCTCCTAATTGCGGCATACTTTTAATTGCTGATTGTGCTGTTTTAATTAAAGGTCCCATGTCTTTTAAATTTCCCATTAATTCTTTTTGTTGGTCCACTAATTTTTTGGTTTCACTTGTTAAACCGCGCACGCCATCTTTTCCTAACATTTCAGATAAATTATCATACGCTTGTTCAACAGTTGCGGCATAATCTACACGTTCGCCGATACGTTCATCTCGTCCAACATTTTTTGGTTTACTTGTTGGGATATTGCGTTGTGTATATTTTTCTTTTCTTTTTTTGCTTTTTCGTTTTTTTCTTCCTTTCATTCCTTCATATACACTTTTACTAGCAAATACGACATTAGTAGCTATAATAGCTATTAATAAGTTGATAGTCATATTTTTACTAAAATAAGTAGATAATAAACCAATAACAATGAAAAAGGTCAATGATTCAAAATCTTGATTATTTAAAAATCCTAAAATATTTGTAATAGCTAAAACTAAAACAACATACAATACAATTTTATTCTTTAAAAAATTAGGTGTTTTCAATTTCATATTATATAAATTATATATAAAATAAAATTAATAAATTTATTCTTCTTCTTCTAAATGGTCCATACCTTCTACGTCTTCTTCGTTTTCCATGTTTTCAACTTCATCCGCAATTTCACCTACCATGTTTGCGATTTCAGCTTTTTTAGCAGCTTTTGCTTTACAAGCATTCAATTCAGGGTCCCATTCTTCACCTTCTTTACATTTTTGTTCTTTATCGTCTGCCTCATCCATTGCTTCCTGTGCTTTTTCTCCTGCTTTAGCAGCGGCAGCCTTCATGATTGCTGAAACATCCGCATTTTCTCCAGTTTTGAAGCTTTCATGAACGCGTCCACAACCATAAAAGAAATTAGCTACGAATAAACCGCCCAACAATGCAAGAACTTTATTTTTCAAAAAATGATTAACAACTAATGCTGAAACAGCAAAAGCTCCTAAACAAGGATATGACCGTGTAGTAGCATATCCAGCTACATTAACAACAGCCAAAGCAGCTACAGCATAAAAAACAAGTTTATTGTTTAATAATTTTTTAACATCTTTCATTACCATTATATATAATTTAAATAAAAAAAATTGATATATATTTAATTTAATTAAATTAAATAAATGTCAAAATATTCATTATGTATTATTGAACCATATTTTTCAGCGTTTCATGGTCCATGGGAACGAAGGAATTTGCCAAATAAATACAATGGTACGTTTATTTGTCAACATACAATTGAACTATTTGAATTTTATAATGAACCGGAAGATTTACAAGAATTGATATATCATATGGAAAATTGGATACGTTATGCTGAACAAAATTATCATATAAATCATCCAATTATTGAAAATTTTTGGAAACTTCATAAAAAAAAATATTTTTGTCAATTGAATATTGCTAAAACATACGAGACTGAAAATGGAGAATTAATATGTATTCCAAAAACATTTTGGTTGCGTCTATTTCAACGAAAATGGAGAAATTATATTGCTAAAAAAAAGAAATTAATACAAAAACGAAAGAATCCTAAAGAATTGTTCTATAGGCAAATTTATGGGAAATGGAAATAAATTATATATGTATTATTTATACATGGAAATTACATATGTAAAAGGGTTATTTTTGCTTTTTTTAATTGTATCTGGAAACTTTATAGGAAACACTTTAGGGTGTCAAATTCAACATTTATTTACGTACAGTATGAAAGTGAAAGAAATTTTAATATTTTTATTAATATATTTCACACTAAATATTGTTGATAATAAATCTTTATCACCATTTGAACATATGAAAATATCATTCAAAATTTGGATTTTATATATGTTATTAACTAGAATGAACGTCACATTTTCAATAATGGTGTTCTCTTTATTGGCTATAATTTATGTATTACAACAACAAGTTGATTTTAAAAAAGAGCACGATGATTTAACAAAAGAAGAAGAAGAAAAATATAATAAAATCATGTCAATACTTGAAAAATTGGCAATGTCTTTGTCTGTTGTTGGTTTTGTAAGTTATTTAATTGCCAAAAAACATGAGTATAAAGGTAAATTTACATTATACAAATTTATTCTAGGAAAACGAGAATGCCGTGGAATAAATCATTTAAAATATTAATATTTTAATATGTAAATAAAAATATTAATTTTTTTTTGAATAAATAATGATAATACCAGATAAAATTAATAGTGTTCCTAATATTGTATATTTATTATATGTTTCATTATAAAAACAAATGCCAAATAAAGTAGTAAATAAAACCAATATAGTTGAATATGTTATATAGGTTAATCCTAAAGGAATAGTTTTTAAAGCTATAGCGAAACAATAAATACATATAAGAAATGTTATAGAACCAATTACAGATGGTACGATTTTTGTAAATCCATTAGATTTTTTAGCCATGATATTCCCAATACATCCACAAATAACAGCAATAGTTAAATATAAATAACCTTTATTCATATATTATTATGTTTGATTTATTTTCTTTTTTTCTTTTTTTTTGAACCTTTTTTTTTACTAAAAATTTTAATCTTTTTAAATTTATTTTTAACGCGTCTACGTGTGGATTTGCTTCTAGATTTTCTGGAAGAATGTTTGTATCCACCATCAAGCGCATTCACATCGGTTTCGGTTTGTTTTGTCTCCAGAGTTGGAACTGGTCTTTCCGGAACTTTTACTTCTTGGATTAAGGGAACACTATTATCTACAACAGCACCTTGTCTTTGTAATGCTCTTGAAGGATTTTGTTCTACAGTTGACCCTTCTTTATTATCACACATATTTTTCATATGATCAGTAGTTGTTTTAATTTTTTTCGCTAATTTTAAATTTTCTTGTTCTTTTTTGAAAATAGTATCCATTAAATCTTGAATTTTTACATTTATGTTTTTCATATCTTCTTTACTTACATTTGCGTCATTCATAGCTTTATTAAATTGTGATTTGCTTTTCTCCAATTTGACAGCTAATTCTTTTTTTTCTCCAAAATTTGTAATCAATTCTGTTGTGCATATTTCTATTATTTTTATATCTTCTATTATAGAATTTAATGTTTCATTCATCATTACCTTTTGACCTGTATATGATTTATGTAAATTATCTAAAGCATCTAATACGGTTTGTGCCGAAGCCATAATATATATACTATAATTATTTATTTTTATTTATTAAATTTGATAATTCATCGCGAACATTATTCATTCGTTTCATAATTTTTTGCTGTTGGAATTTAGTTCGTTTTACCATTTCTTCTGAAAGTCCTGCGTCTTTCCTAGTTTTTTCTAAATAATCCAAAATCAATTTCATTTCGCGTTGTTTATTTTCTTCTTGTTTGACAATATGATCTTTATATTTTTCGTAATCTTCATGAACTTTATCCAAAAATGTATTGTGTTGTTTTACTCTATCTAATTCATATAAGCGGTTCATCATTTTTTTTTTGTTATTTTTTATTTCGCACTCAATCTGGTGTAAAATCATATCTTTTTTAGCAGCATCCATATTTATAATATATATACAAAATAATATAATTATTAAAACGATTACATATTGTAGGTGATTTTAATAATTATTTTATTTTTAATAGACTATTTGTAGTTATATAATTAAATATATATTGTAAAATATTTAAATCTAAACTGATATTACAAAATATTTAGGATGTCTAAAAATTTAGAAGAACCTCTACTCTGCGAAAACCCTAATCGGTACGTAATGTTTCCCGTTTCTGACCATGATATATGGGGAATTTACAAAAAACAAATGGACTGTTTCTGGCGAACAGAAGAAATTGATATGTCAAAAGATTTATCACATTGGAATACGCTCAGCGAAAAAGAAAAACATTTTGTGAAGCATATTCTGGCATTTTTTGCCGCTTCAGATGGAATTGTCCTTGAAAATCTGGGACAGCGATTTCTAACTGAAGTACAATTACCAGAAGCAAGGGCTGCGTACGGATTTCAATTAATGATGGAAAATATTCATAGTGAAACGTACTCACTTTTAATCGACACGTTAATAAAAAAAGATGAAGAAAAAACAAAGTTATTCAAAGCAATAGACAATTTCCCTTGCATTAAAAAAAAGGCAGATTGGGCATTAAAATGGATTGGTGACAATAGGTCTTCATTTGCAACAAGACTAGTTGCATTTGCATGTGTAGAAGGTATATTTTTTTCTGGTGCTTTTTGTTCAATTTATTGGTTAAAGAAACGTGGGTTAATGCCCGGATTAACTTTCAGCAATGAATTAATATCTCGCGATGAAGGAATGCATACTGATTTTGCTGTTATGTTATTTTCCAAATTAATGAAAAAAACAAAAAAATCAAAAATATACGAAATAATAAAAGAAGCAGTAACTATTGAAAAAGAATTTATTTGCGAAGCATTGCCTTGCAAGTTAATAGGTATGAATGCTAACTTGATGAGTCAATATATTGAATTTGTAGCAGATAGGTTGGTAGTTCAATTGGGATTTGAAAAAATATATAAAACAAGTAATCCATTCGACTTCATGGAAATGATTTCTTTGGAAGGCAAGACAAATTTCTTCGAAAAAAGAGTAGGTGACTATTCATTGAGTAGTGGACAAAAAAGTGATGAGGTTTTTAACATGGATGATGCTGAGTTTTAATTATAATAATATCTAATTTAATAAATATTATTATATAATTTATTTTCTTTTGGTTTTTTGTTTAATTTTTTTTCTTTTTCTTTTGGTTTTTTTTTTCCCACCATTTAATCGTGTAATTGTTGGGCCACTGGTAATATTTGCTAATTTTTGCGAACCAATATCTAAAGCTGAACTAACACCCATTATTCCAACGGTTGCTGCTGGTGCCACTGTTAAAGCATTTGCTAATGTTCCAGAACCACCAGTAACCATTGTTAAAGCAGTAGCTTGAATAATATGTTTTGCGGTATTGGCATTATTTATTCTTAAATTCCCTCCTTTAATGAGAGAAGTAACCTTATTAAAAATTATTTTCATATTGTTTCTAAGTTTAGCCGCGTCTGATGCTTTATTATTTAATTTTAAATTAATATTATCAATAGATTTCATAGCATTATCTATATGTGTATCTATGCCATTAGGGTTTATAAATAAACCAAATAAATTCATAAGCGTATCATATGTTCCTTGTGGTCCTATTTCTTCTCGAATTTCTTTTACTATATCTTGAGTTTCTGCTAATATAGCAACCAAAACATTATTAATATGACAATCAATCACATTATTTAAATTATTGGTTTGAATTATGTTATCTAAGCCTTCTTTCTGATCTTTATCATTCTTACCATTGTTCTTTTCTATATCTTTATATATTTGTATTGCTTTATCATTGGCTTTTTTTTTGTTTTTGTTTTGTTCTTCTAATGTTCCTGGTAATTTAAGTATAACATCTGTATTTAAAACATTTTTATTAGCAGAATTAAATGTTAATTGATTGGGATTATATATTTGACATTCATTTCCAAATGGATTTCTAGCAATATTGCCGTATACCATGGCTAGATGTGGATGATTATTATCGATTGCTTCATAACCTGCCTTAACAAATTCTTTTCGCACATGTCTTACCGTTTTTTCGATAGTAACATGTTGATCATAACTAAGAAGACTATAAGCACCACCTAATACTAATAAACCGGCATATATTATAACTGGAGGCATACCACCCTTTTGTTTATTTGATTTTTTTTTACGAGATTTTTTACGAGATTTTTTACCTAATTTTTCATTAATCATTATTGGTAAACTTTTGATAGCTAAAGTTACTGATTTTTTTATGTGTTTTATATAATCTTTTGAAATATTTTTTATACTTTTATTTTCTAAAAATCTATTCATTAACCAAAAAGTTAATACAGTTTTATTTTTCAATAATTTATTTATTAAAATTTTTTTTGATAATTTATCCATATATTATATATAAATATATAATTTACGACCAATATGCTGAACCTTCAACTCTTAAATGATTTTTTGGTATATCTTCTTTTAATGGATTTATCCAATAAGAATTTTTATATTTATTAACGGTTTCATTATTTTTCCATCGGTTTCCATTAATACCAAAAAATAATTGTAACGCACCACCAACGTATATACAACTTTTATTTAAATCTTTATAAATATAATTTGAAATAGGCATACCATAACCACCACAACTAACTAATGCTATATCAAAATCATCTTTTTTCTTTGTCACTTCATTTTTAAAGTAATTAAAATGATGAACCCAATCAATATTATCACCATTTCCTGCTAATGTCATAGGTGGTCTTAATAAAACAAATTCATTATCATTAAATATTTTATGTGGATAGTAAATAAAATTAAGGTCTTGTAATTGTTTTTCAACACTATGTATATGACTGCTAATAATTAGAATTCTTTTACCTTTTATACTTGTAGGTATTGTATAAGAAATATTTCCCAAATTATATTTGGATTTATCAAAAAAATAATATGGTTCTAATCCACACGCGTGAAATGTTTGTTTAAATGGTATATCTCTTGATAAATATTTATAGAAATCTTCAGCCTGACTATACATGCTTTTGTCCCATACCCCCAATAAATTACAATTTCTTACTGCTTCTAGATATGTTGTTACATAAGTAAAAGCTGAGCTATTATTTGTAATACAAATACCTGGAACAGTAGACATATATGGTATCATTCGTTTCCAATCTTTTTTTGCCAAATATAATCCGCAAAATCTACTTTCATTACCGGATAATCTACCAATAAAAAATTTACTATTCGTACTTGTTGCAATAGAAATAGTATTTTGTAATTTTTTAAAACCTTTCATTCGTTCTTGAACTGTATATTCTTGTTTTAAGAATTGCATTTAATAAAGTATTAATATAATATTTAAATTGATATAATGATAAATAATTAAATACATAATATAATGGATAAATTAAAAGTAGTAGTATGTGGAACAATAAAAAATGGTGCGAAAACGATAGAAAAGAATATTAATAGTTTATTGGAATTACAAAAATATTGTTTGGATTTTAAAATGGTATTATATGAAAATGATTCTACGGACGGAACAACCGAAATATTAAATAAAATGAAATCTGAAACAATACATATAATAAGTGAGCAAAATATAAATGTATTGGGAGGAAGAACAGTAATATTATCCTGGGGAAGGAATAAATTATTAGAATATATAAATAGAACATTTTCCGATTATGATTATGTAATAATGAGCGACTTAGATGATGTTCTAAAGGGTTTTAAAGGTAAAATGGTTCAAAAAGAATTTGAAAAAGATTTGAGTAAATGGGATGTTTTAACTGCTAATTGTATTGGACCATATTATGATATATATGCGTTACGGTCTAAAAAAAATAAAATATGGGAATTAGATTTACAATATGATTGTTGGGATATGATCAATCATTCGACAAAATTAGGATTTAATAGAGGATTATCTACATTAATACACGTGGGTAATTTTCAAAAAATAATACCAATAAAAGAACAATTAATAAGAGTTGATTCTGCTTTTGGAGGTATGGGAATTTATAAAATGTCAGTAATAAAAAATTGTTATTATAATGGAATAATGGAGGAATGTTCATGTAAAGAATATTTAAATCAAGATTATCATTTCATAATGGGTAAATGTTTACCGACTACTTGTGAACATGTTTCATTTCATAAGCAGATAAGAGAAAAGAATAATGGAAGAATATTCATTTGTCCATCATTATTGGTATATGCAGAACCACAGCATATTGTTAAAAAGAATTAATAATTATTTATAAAATCAACCCAATATTTCAGCATCAATTTTTGTCTACTATTTTTAATTTTTTGTTCAGCTAATTTTTCAAGTAATTCTAATGAAATAGAATCCCACGAATTTAATATAATAACAGGCATATCTTTATAAATTAAATTAAGCGATGAAGATCTAACAACAGGAAGACAACCTAAACACATAGCTTCGTAAGTTCTATGACAATCTAAACCATTACCATGTGGTGAAATAATATATTTATAACCACTACATAATTTCCATGTAGTATTTCTATCCTGTCTTTTGTTTAAGAATATATTAAATTGTTTACCTTTTAAAGCATCATTCGCCAGGTATCGATCTTTTCCGTGACGATTAAACATTTGAAATTGATAAAAAGAAAATGATTTATTAATGCGTTCATAAAATGAATGAGAAGATTTATATAGTTGATCTATTTTATTATCTTGTTGAACCGCGGTTTGTATTGGTCCCCACCAATGAATATTTTTCTGTAGAGTATGATAATCTAATCCCAATGGTATTGGTATAATTTTATTATTTAGTTTATGATAATCATAATTTTGTGTAAACCAATATGTAATTGATGTACTTTTTATAAAAAAACGTTCTATATAGTTAATTCGATGAAAATTACTTATTTCACAGGGAGCGCCTTTTACACACGCACCAGTTATTAACTTAATTGAAATGTTTTTTCGTTCTAATATTGGTAAAATCAATTTAGTAAAATGATGTAATGCTGATGTTATAACATATACTTTATCACCCTGTTTAATATTGTAATAATATAGAGGATTAAAAGTCATTGTATCCGATTTTATAGTTGGTGGAAAAACATCACAATTTTGTGCAATTCCACGAGATGAAACATATTTACAATTCTTTTCAATGTCTGTCATTAAATATATTAATTATTTAATTTTATATATTTAATCTAATTTAATATATTACCACTATTATCTATTTCTACCCAATCCAAATCTTTAATATAATTATATTGTGTTTCAAGGCTTATGTCATTTACAATAGTTCTATTAAAATGTGGCATCCACGCATCTATTACTTCCAAAATCTTTAAGTTATCATTTAATAAATCATTTCGTACATAAAAAGCATTTAATCCTTTAACAACGGCAACCAATGAATAATTTTTTTTTTTCATAATATTAGTAGTGCCTAATAATGAACCACCACAATACATTCCAGAATGATGTTCATTATGTCTTATAAAGTTTGGTTTGTATTTTACAGTAACAGAACGATAAGGTCCAATAGAGCTACAAAATTCAATACAAACAACTCTAGGCTTTACGCATGTAATTGTATCAAGTATATGACAGTCATTTCCATCAATATCAATAGATAAAAAATCTATTTCACCCATAAAATATCTGCTTATTATAGTATTTATATTTTTTTTAGTAATAAAAGCATTTTCAAAATGAATTGTTTTATCTGTAATTTGCTGATATAATCGTTTATTAATTTTAAAATACATTTCTTTATTTTCTTTGAATAATTCTTTGGAATTTAGAATTTGACGGTATAAATTTTTTGATAATTTTGCACATATATTTTCCCCAACCATTTGATTGTATAACTGGTTGGATACCTCACAATGGGTTTTATTTCCATCTATAAATAAACCACTAAATTCATGATTTATAATTAAATTTAAAGAATTATTTTCTTTAATACCAAACCCAAATTCCACAAAAATTTTATTAGTAAATCCTATTTTATTGAAAATATGATTTATAATTCCATCTTCACCATTTTGAGAATAACATTTTTTTTCATATTTATTTATCATATTATTATAATGTTTTTTTTCAGGTATTTTATACATATAATAAAATATTCGGTTATTATTTAAATATTAAAAAGTTAATTATATTAAAATGGCATATAAAATTGGCATAATAATACCAACAACAACTACTGGACGAAATTGGAAAGATGTAAAAGAAACATACTTGTATAATATTTTTATGAAATCATTTCTCAACACGTATAATAAAGAATATAATTATACAATATATTTAGGTATAGATGATAATGATAAGTTATTTTCAAAAGAAAATGAAAAATCCGTTATCAAAAACTTCGAAAATATAATGCCTACTGTTTCCATTGAATTTGTTAGTATGAATGGAATTGAAAAAGGATGGGTAACTAAAATGTGGAACCGATTATTTAAAAAAGCATATGATGATAATTGTGATTATTTTTATCAATGTGGGGATGATATTACATTTATTAATATAGATTGGACGAAACAATCTATAAGTAATTTACGAAATCATAATAACGTCGGATTAACTGGTCCATTGGATTATGGTAGAATAAGAACAAATCCTAGATCATGTTTACCAGGTGGCGAACGTTTTATTCAAACACAGACCTTTGTTTCTAGGAAGCATATGGAGACGTTTGGATTTTTTTTTCCACCAGAAATCAAAAATTGGTTTTGTGATGATTGGATTACAAAAGTTTATTATCCAGATTTTTTTTATCCAATGAGAAATAAATTCATTATTAATCAGGGTGGTAATCCTAGATATAACCCATCGGGATCATTATATCCAAATGATCCCGTGAAAAAATTATGTGAAGAATTGATAAATAAACATAAATTACTTCTTACCAAATAAACCACCCATACTTCTAAAGTGTTGTGTGGCTTTTGAATATACCCTACTTGGCTTTCCAAAATTAACAGGTGGAACACCTTTTGTCATTTTTTTAGGCGGAGCGTTCATACTTTCAAAGGTATCTACATTAATCATAAATACATTTTCTTTTTCATCTTTTACATTATATTTAATTTTTGATAATGTTTTTAAACCATCCAAACCAGTATCATTCCAAAAAGCTTTCCATGTTTCTTGTTGAGCGTATAATTTTTTTTCACCATGATATAACAAAACAATAGACCTGTCTTTATAAGGATAAAATTGCGAATAATCTATTATGCCTTTAGTTTTCACCCATCTTTGTTTTAAAGCATTATCTTCGTATCCCCAACCCCATATATTTGGAAATCCATTAATTTTTTCAAAATCACTACCTTTTATAGCTATGATACCACCTAATGTTTGTTTAAATCCAAAAAAATGTTTTACTTTTCCAAATGAAGTATTAAAATCACAAGTAGTTTCATCATAAGGTAATGTATCAATATCATTGAAAATAAATGTAATTTTTTTATAATCATCTGGATATTTTTCTTTAGCATGTAAAAATCCAATATTTTTAGTAGCTCCACGGTTAAATGGTCTGGTATCAGTTTGATGAACAAAAAACATATCATACGAATGTTTTTTTAATATATGTTTATATTGATTTACAAAAACAATTTTATGTTGTTCTCTGTCACGGTAAGGTATAATAAATATTTTTTTTGGTATTTCACTCATCTTATATATTACGAATATTTTTCTATAATTACAGTTGGTATTAATTGTGCTTTTTTATTAATAAGTTTTTTGTAACATTTATTAATTGTAACTTCACTAATAGTGCTGACGTTATATACATCTTTTTTGCTTATATTTAAATGACAAGTTTGTGCTACAAAATATATAATACCAGCAGCAACCGAATGTGGAGTATTTTCAGGTATAATATTTTTCCGATCAATTTGCAATGCTACAAATTTAGACAACTTTGTTAATTCTATATTGATATTTAACTTACTACAAAATCGTTCAATAAAATTTATAGGTTTTGATTTTCCTAAAAAGGTTTTTTTATTTTTAATATCATCTGTTTCTAAATTATTGAGCAGATGTGTTGCGTTTTTACAACCTTTAGTGCTACTTGATGTATCCAGTTTAAATATTACAGCAATTTCTTTAGCTGTTCTTGGAAATAAATTTACACGACATGCTATATATATTGACGCCGCAATTATACCATCTCTATTTAAACCTCTAAATGTTCTCATTTCAGATATTTTTTTGTGTTGTCTTAAAGCTTCGTCGATGATAATTTTAGGAATACCTGATTGTGTTGCAAGAATTTTAATTTTTTCAAACTCATCATACAATGCCTTTTCTGTATATGGCATAGATTGCCATTCTGTATATCTTCTTATTTTTTTCATTTCATAACTTGATCTATGTCCACATACTACTTTACATCCATAAGACGATTGTTTCAACAATGGATTTATAGGCATTCCGCATCTTGTAGGGTCTTTAGAATTGTTGTCATCAGCACCATAATATCTCCATTCAGGTGATTGATCTAAAATATCCTTGTAAATAATACCACATTTAGAATTAGTGCATACTGGGAATTGTTGTTCTGATAATAAAACGGGATGTTGACATAAATCACAAGTAGTTTTAATATTTTTTTCATCAAATACACATTCCATTTTTTCATTAATTTCATCATCGAATTGTTTCCATAAATCAAATTTATTTTTTTTAGATAATTTTTTCTTTATTTTTTTTGTAATACTATTATTCATTATAATTTACAATATAATAATTCTATGTTTTTAATTCAATTTTAATATTTATTTTATTATATAAATTTATATGGGTGCAAATCAAAGTACATCAGGAGGACCAAAAAATTCAAATTCAAATTTAAAAAGCAAAAGCAAACCACAAACAACAGTTAGTGTAATGCATAAGGCAGTATCATGGTATTTATTTAATTCTAAATTATCCAAATTAGATGACCCAACATATTGTGAAGATTTAATAATATTAACGTCTGATGTTTTAGACAAAGTATTAACACTAAAAGAAGTTACATATTTAGATCAACATATAAAAGGAGAAAATGTTATTGATAAAAAAAAAACAGAACGATTAATGTATGGTTGGAATTCAGGAAGTGATACTAGAAAAAATATTAATAAAAGAGTTCAAGATTTTAAGGTTTATGATAGTGTCAAAAAAAAAAGAATGTGTAAAGGTATTGCTAAATTTTATGTAAAATTTGGTCATTTATTCAATGCTATACACAAATCCATAAATCCACAATGGGTATATTACGATGAAGATGAAAAAGGAAAAAAAATAAGAATACAAGTTTCGGACAGTAGTAAAATTCCAAGCAATAAAAGACATAATAGAAAATTAGTAAGAGATTCTTTATGTAGTAATCGAATTCATGCTTTATATGCTGATATGGTAAAAGATACTATAGATGGTAAAGAAGTTGATATGGCTAAAATAAAAATGGATATTTGTGATATGAATAAACCAAAAAATAAGCAAAAAAATAAAGTAAAATCAAAAGTTGATTTAAATTTAATAAAAAAACGAATGGTAGAAGGAAGTAGAGAAAGAAGTTCAGATAGATATGATATACGAGGAAGAAGTAGAGAAAGAAGTTCAGATAGATATGATATACGAGGAAGAAGTAGAGAAAGAAGTTCAGATAGATATGATATACGAG
>MDSV01202080.1_pt1 | contig 33970 bp, 29 predicted proteins | sample 810851 | NCBI WGS metagenome assembly MDSV01 (sample SAMN05326640, study PRJNA326480) | marine metagenome | isolation source: seawater | place: Atlantic Ocean: North East | collected 2012 | reverse complement strand
CTGTTAAAGTATTAAAGACTATGAAACTTCAAATGCAACAATACGCTGGTTTATATAAGTTTGAAGAAGCAGAAAAAATTAGAGTTAAAATAAATAATATTAAAAAATTTCAATCAAAATCTGTAGTCGTAGACTCCAATCTCACCAATTTGGGGGTATTAAATATAGTAAGTCACGAAAAATTTGCCTTTGTAAATGCTATTCAAGTAATGAGTGGAGCTATTACCAAGTCTAAAACTACTGTAGTTCAAAAAAAATTAGATGAGTCCGATCCAGAAATATTATCCTATTTGTTAGCAGAAAATATACATCACTTTTTTAAAGATGTAAAAGAAATAATTTTGCCATTTGACTTGTCTTTTGACTATCCTATAAATTTCTTTGCCCCCAAAAGAGGAGATAAAAAATCTTTGTTACTTATTTCTAAAAAAAATGCTATGGCAAAGAAAATGGAGTTTTTAAAAACTGAAACCGTTAAAAATCCTGTTACTGCCACACATAAGTTATTAGAAATTATTCAAAAAGATTTAAGACTAAATGAATTACCTGTAATAATGGAATGTTTTGATAATTCAAATATCCAAGGAAATTTTCCTGTTGCTGCTTGTGTAGTATTTAAAAATGGGAAACCACTGAAGAAAGAATACAGACATTTTAACATTAAAACCGTTGAAGGACCCGATGATTTTGCATCTATGGAAGAAGTTATTTTAAGAAGATATCGCAGATTACTAAAAGAAAAAAAAGAATTGCCAAAGCTCATTGTAATTGATGGTGGGAAAGGACAACTTTCAAGCGCTTTAAAAAGTCTACAAAAGTTAAATCTTGACAATCAAATTGCTATTGTAGGGATTGCAAAGAAGCTCGAAGAAATTTTTTTCCCTGGAGATCAGTATCCTCTTTACTTAAACAAAAAAACACCTACTTTAAAAGTAATTCAAAATATGCGTAATGAAGCTCATAGATTTGGCATTACACATCACAGAAATAGAAGATTAAAAGGTCTTATTAAAACTGAATTAAGTACAATACATGGAATAGGTGATAAAACAGCTATGGAATTATTGAAAAAATACAAATCCGTTGATATTATTAAATCCATATCCCTACATGAATTAGAGAATTTAATTGGAAAAGATAAAGCAAATAAGGTCTATCACGCTTTACATAATTAGATTTTATATAAAAATATAAAATGAGGAGTTTTAATCAATATTTCTTATTTTTGATAATAAGAGATGAATAATATCGATCCAATTATTAAAGAATTATTAAAATTGCACGATTGTGTGATTTTTCCTGGGTTAGGAGGGTTTGTAGGACAGTACGCTTCGTCTTCTATTAGCGATGATAATTTGACATTTAAACCGCCGTTTAAACAAATTTTATTTAATAAGAACCTAACTAATAATGATGGACTATTAGCAAATTCCATTTCTAAAGAATGGGGTATTTCTTATGAAGAATCTGTCGAAAAAATAAGTTCATTACTTTTCAAAATTAATAATGAAATAAAAACTAATAAGCAATTTTCATTTGAAGGAATTGGTGTTTTATATGAAGTAAACGGCATTTTAAATTTTAAACAGCAATCCGAAAATTTATTACTGGAATCTTTTGGTTTAAGATCTATTAATATGAATGACTTCTTAATTCAAAGTTCTGAAGCTAAAATAATTCCTATAAAATCAAAAAGTGATGCTAAACAAATTATTAAAAATTGGTCAGTTGCTGCAGCTGTAATTGTATTACTATTTTATTCTGCATGGATTCCTTTAAAAACAAATTTATTTAATCGAGATAGTGATTTCAGTTATTCAGACTTAAATCCATTTACTTTTAGTAAAAGGGGGACTTCTCAAGAAATTAAATCTAATTTAGTTCATAAAGTCCCTTTGAGTTCCGATAACACAGTTTCAAAGAGTCTAATAAAAACTAAAAAAGAAATAAAGAAAGAAATAAAAAAGCCAATTAATATTTCATCACATAATAAAACAAAATCTTTAAGTTATGAAGTTATTATTGGATCTTTTGGAGAAGAAAAAAATGCTAAAAATCTAATTAAAAAATTAAGGAAAAAATCATTTAAGGCAAGGCAACTGCCATTTTTTAAACAATTATTTAGAGTTTCGGCTGGAAAGTTTTTTAACAAGAAAAATGCGGTAGAATACCAAAAACAAATTAAGAAAAAACTACACATTTCTTCATGGATTTTGATTAAATAATGTCATCTGAAGAATATAAAAAAGCATTTTTATTTTTATCTAATAAATGTTCTAAAAAAGAAATTTCATCAAGAGAAGCATTAGTACTGAGTGCTAAGTTTCATTTAAAAATGGTGGAAAAAAACAATTTAATAAACGAACTTAAAAAAAAAGAATTTATCAATCATTTACGATATGCTAAGGCATTTGTCCATGATAAATTTATTTTTTATAAATGGGGGAAAGTGAAAATTATTCACCATTTAAGACAAAAAGGAATTGAGGAAGAATTAATTAATGAAGCTATTGAAGAAATTAATCAAAAACAATATTTGATAGTTTTAAAAGAGGAAGCCCAAAAGAAACACCTATCTATGAATACTCCAAATGACTTTAAATCAAAACAAAAGATTTTAAAATTTCTTTCTCAAAAAGGATTTGAGACGGAGTTAGTAATAACTGAAGTGTCAAAAATATTTGATTAAAATTTAATGGAGTATTGCCAAAGAAGTGTTCTTGGAGGCATTACATTTCCTGGTCTATTGGTATACTCTCTGTTTAATAAGTTATTTATTAATAAAGAAAACTTAGATTGATTATTTATATTATAGGAAACCCTAGTGTCAAAGACAAAGTCTCCATTCATTCTTGCATTTCTATAATCTCCATATCCAGGTAAAATTTCATTACCTAAAATAGGAGTTATAAAAACTTCATCTACATTTTCCATTAAGCTTGTATATCTTGTACTAAGTCCAAATGCAATATTTTTATAATCTATTTGAAAATCTATTTTTACCATATGTTTATTTCTGTATTTCAAAATTGTTGAATTGGGAAGATCAAAATTGGGATTGCTAAAAGTTAATAAATAAGAAGAATCTGGATTGATTGGGGTAGGATTTATATAAGTGTAGCCAGCAAGTGTTGTAAAAGATAAATAATCCGTTAACTGCCCTTGACCTACCACACTAAACTCAAACCCTGGAATATTTGCATTTTGAATATTGGTACTTCTAGCACCAATATAATTAGGTATTTTTGTTAAATCTCCTTGAATTTCAGAAACTATTTGTTCTATAGTTATATCATTCCCATTTGAATTGTAAAATCCAAATACGAACTCCATCATATCCGTATATTGAGTTAAAAATACTGAAAAATCAAAATAACCTTTAAAATTATTTATTGCAAATCCCTGTTTAATTCCTATTTCACTACTCCATCCATATTCAGGTTCAATACTGGTATTAGGAAATATATTAAGTCCCCCAACAAAAGTAGAAATGAATTTTTCTGCTATTGATGGGAATCTATAACCCTGACCATAAGATGCTCTTATAAAAGTATAATCAAATGGGTTGTATGTTCCAGCAAATCTGAAAACTGGTTGAAATGGAATATTTAAATTCTTTTTAAATAACTTTCCGCTAGACTGAATACTATCTATTTTAAAATATTCCAATCTCATTCCTGCAGAAAATGTTACTTTATCCCACTTTTTATCTCCTTGTACGTAGGAAGCTAAATTATTGGAATAGTGATCCCCATATAATTGAGATTTAACATTCGTATAAGAACCTGTAATTCCAGATGTAAAAGTAATTTTATTATTGAATTTTTGTTGAAATTGATACTCTCCAAAAATATAATTTGATAAAGATCCTTGATTGGTGTTATTGACATTGTTAGTTTGAAAGAATCTAGATTTTAAATGGTGTTCTTTATTATTTTCAGGAACGTAAGAAATATATGGATCTATCATAATTCTTGAAGTCCTAGCACTACTTAGCGTAGTAGTAGCCGTATCTACTCCACCAAGTGCATGCAAAACACTATCAGCTCCTGCCCATAAAAAAAACATAGTACTTTGATTGAAATTAGAATTTACATTCAATCCATAATTAAGTCCTTGGTGTTTTTTTGAATACTGTTTCCATCCTGCATTTATTCTAGCTCTTTGGTCATCTGAACCATATCGATATCCTTGATCTTTCATAAATGAGCCTCCCAGTACCAATTCATTGTTTTCATTAATTTTATTTAAATAAGTGAAATTACCTTGAATGTATCCTTGTGGTTTTTCCCACCAGGTCTGCTCATCTCTTTTGTTTAGAACCGAATCCCCACTAATTAAAGAAGTTCCGTTTCTATTCCCATATCCTGGCAGATAAAAACCGTTAGAAATATTTATTTTGGTAATGGGTTGGTCTTTGGGGTACTGAGTTCTAATATTGATGACTCCATTCAATGCAGATGATCCATATAAAACAGATGAAGCTCCCTTTAAAATTTCGATCTGAGAAATATTTTCTAATGGTATAGCAGTCCATTTTATATCATTGGCGTCTCCTCCCAACATAGGCATGCCGTCTACCATTACAAGAACTCTACTCCCAGCACCATAACTCCAGCCACTTCCTCCCCTAATGCTAGCTTGATTTTCATTGATTTGAACCCCTGGTACCTGCTCAATTATAGATTCTGCATCTCGTGTAGCTTTGTTCTCTATTAATGAGGGTTTTATGATAGCCATAGAAACAGGAACATTACCTAACTTTTCTTCATATTTATTAGCTGAAATAACCATTTCATCTAATTGATTATTGCTACTATTTAAAGAAATATTAATTACACTTGATTCATTATTTTTAAGAGTGATTTCTTTAACCGTTTTTTGATATCCGATAAATTGAAATGTAACTTTATGTTTTCCAGCGGGCAAATTAATTTTATACTCCCCATTCATATTTGTAATTGCTCCAATGTTATTTTCACTGAAAATATTTACGCCTATCAGAGGTTCTAAATCCTCATTATCTATTACTTTTCCAGTTAAAGTAGCTTCTTGACCTAAAACTGTATAAGAAGTTAGCAAAATTAAAATGGCGAAATATGTTTTTCTTTTAAAATATTCTAACATATTAAGAACTTACAATTTAGTTATTTTTTACGATTTGGGGAAGCGTAATTATAATAAACTTTATTGATTTCATCTTTAATTTTGACCCCATTTTTATAGACTAAATGAGAAATTAATTTCCCTCTTTTGCTATACATTTTCACTGCTCCATGTTTCTTATTATCCCTATAACTAGTTTCACTTATCAAGTTGCCTTTTCTACTGAAGCTCTGGTAAATTCCATTCAATTTCCCATTTTTATAGTTGATTATTCTATTTGCAATTACGCCTCCAGGATAATAAAAAGTAGAAACGCCATGTAATTCCCCATCTTCGTAGTTTTCAAAACTCTTTATGCTTTGATCATACTCACTATATTTTATCCATTTTCCATCTGGAACAGACTTTTTAATGAGTCTATCTTCATTGGAAATCAAAATACTTTTTATAGTGAGGACCTTATAATTTTTGGTTTCAATTATTTTCCCTTTATCTGACCAATAAGTCCAAGTATTGACCTTATAATCATTATTGTATTCACCAGAATATTTTAGTTGCCCACTTTTATAATACCCTTTCCAATTAGTATTCATCTTGCCAGAATTGAAATATCCAATATCTTTCAATTGTCCATTTTCATACCAAGATTTCCAGAGTCCATTTTCTTTATCCTTAGCGTAATTACCCGCCATCGCCGAATCTCCATTTTCATATTTAGTTATCCAATAACCGTCTTTTAAATCATCCTTGAAATTTCCTTTTTTCCAAAGGTTTGAATTATTGTAAAAAAACTGCCATTCCCCCTCTTTCTTGCCGTTAATAAAATTTCCTTTGTAATATTCTACTCCTTTAGGGTAATAAAAAATCCAAAAACCATGCTGTTTATCAGCTAAAAATGTTCCCTTCATATCTAAAGAACCGTTTACAAAACTATAGGTCCAATCTCCATGCTTTAAATCATTTTGATAGTTTCCTTCCATACTTATTTTTCCATTAGGAAAATATTCTTTAAAAGGTCCCTCTTTAACCCCATTAGTAAATTCAACTAGTTGATAAGTACTATCATTAGTTAAAAATGATTCCATCCATTTACCAGATTTTTCTCCGTTAATGTATTCTCCCTTTTTTCTCACTTTACCATTGGGTTTAAAAAGTTTATATAATCCATTCTCAAGACCATTTTTGTATTCTACTAAAGACTTAATTTTTTGTGAGGGATAATACGACTTTCTAATCCCTTCTCCAGCTTTAATTATTGTGTCGCCAGCTATATCAATAAATAGATCAATATATTCTATCGAATCCTTTTCTAAGAAATAGGTTTTCTCCATAAGGGTCCCCTTTTCATAATAATATTCCCAAATGCCGGTTTTGTTAGAACTAAGAAGTTCATTTTTATGAATCCAATAATCAAGTGTTAAGGTATCTTTAGAAAAAATATTTGGACGAATGGTGTATTCCCCTTTTTCTGCTAAATTTCCATTTAAGTAATATGCTTCAAAAGTAGAATCAACTTTTCCAAGAGTGTAAAAAGTTTTAATTTTCAAATTACCATTTATGTAATACGATTTATATACCCCATTTAATGCTCCTTTGTAATAATTACTAATTTCTTGAATAGTACCATTTTTAAAATAATGAATCCAATTCCCACTTTTTGCACCAATTTTAGAGTATCCATTAGTATGATACGTTCCAATACTTCTAATTTGCTGCTTTTCTTTATTCCAGTAGGTGGTTATTTTTTCTGGCTTTAATAATCCACTATTTTGTCCCAAAAAAGAATTGATTAAAAAGAATTGAAAAACTGACCACCTAAATACTTTTATCATTTATTAAGAATTATTGTGAAATATAGGCAAACTCTATCCATCCAATTTGTTTTGGAGAAGAGGAAAAATTTTGATCAAATTTCCAATTGTTAGCATAATTTATTGCATTTTTAATCAAACATTCATTATTAGTATTTGTTTTTGAAAAATCTACTTTACAATCCGTTACTAGCCCTTTTGAACTTACTTTTATATTCAATCTTACTAGCCCAGTAGCATCACATAAATATGATGGAATTTTTTGGAGAATCATCTTCCTTCCTTTACAAAAGTATTTTGCAGTAGCGCTTGATGATTTAGCAATTGACTTATTAATAATTATATTCTCTGCTTTTTCTTTAGATGGGGCTACTTGCTGCTTTTGCAGTATAGGATTATCTTGACTAACATCTTTAAACTGAGATTGCTCGAAATTTTTAACTTCATTGATTATATCCTGCTCAAGTTGCTTCTTTTCTGATGCAGAAATATCTTTATTTTGATCATAATTAGAAGCTGAATTGGTTAAATTAACTTTATCTATATTATTATTCCCTATTTCTTGATTTTCAATAATCTCTGTCTTAGGCTGGGTGAAATCAAAGGTAGCAACTATTTTTTCTTTAGGTTGAATCACATAAAATGATATGTTTTGGATGTTCAACCATACAAAGATGAGTACATGAATAATTAAGGCTCCTATTATGGCATTTTGATTTTTTTCTATAGCAGCTAATAATTTCATAGTATTGCAAAAATTACAATATATATATTACGAAAAAAAAAGATAAACGTTTCTTATTTCAAAGTATCGTACTTTTGATTAAGTAATTCGATAATTTCTAGGGTAATATCGAATTCAGAGTTCGCATAGAGCATAGCCCCGCCAACTCTGTAGCTCATTACGTAATCAAATCCTAGATTCTTCCCTATCTCTTGCATAAATTCATTAGTCTTCAAGATATATTTTTCAGTTAAACGAAGCTCTTCAGAAGACAATTGTTGAGAAAGTTGCTGTTCTACTTTCATTATTTCTTGTTCTAACATTCTGATTTTTTGAGCTTTTTCCATTTTTTCTCTATCGCCCATAATTGGAGACGCTTTTTCAAATTCACGTACTAAAACTTCATATGAACTGTACTTATTTTTAATCTGCCCTTCTGCCTCATCTCTTTTGGTAGAAAGCGATTTTTGTAATTTTTTAGCATAGTTATAGTACTTTGAAACAGTATCACTATTAACATAAGCAATATTCAATCCTAATGGTGATTCTTTAGCTATTTCCTTTTTTTCGAACGTATTTTTTGTTACAGTAGATCGTGAATCAACTTTATTTGGAACGAATTGTTTTATCAATAAAATGGAAATGGAAGTAAATAATATTGCATATAATACCAAGTGGGTAGATTTTTTCATAAGATTTATTTAATTAAAATTAAGAATCTATAAGTTTGAAACAAAGTTTTCTACCGTCTCAATAAATTCAAAAGGGATAGAAACCATTTCGTTATAATCTTTCCCAAGTTCGTAATTTCCGTCTTCGCCATTTTTATAAACCCATCTTATACTGACTTTGAAGTTTTGTTTATGCAAAGCTTCTAATTGGTAAATTATATTTAGTAAAAACTTAGAGGAAGATATATTGATTCCTCTTAAGTTAATTGTTAAAGTGGTGGTTTCATTTGGTTGATTTGAATAATTACTTATCCAAGTACTTAATTCATTAAAGAAATTTTCAGGAGTTTCAGAAATACAATTTCCGTCAATTAATAATACCCCTTTTTCAGAGTTAAAAGATACTAGAGGCGTTTCCTTAGTAGGGTCTTTAAAATACAAACTAACTCAAATATAAATTCTTTGCTAATATCTAAAGAATTTTTATTTAACAATATACTTTTACTCATTTTTTTGGCCCTGTTTTAAAATCTTTTAGATAAAAAGGATTAAAGTAGGATACATCTTCAAATTCTTTTGTCTTAAACTTCCGATAAGTTTCCATAACCATCCCTATAGATGAGTTCAATAAAGAGTCATCAATAAACAGTTTTTTAATATTGAATTTATTTTTAAATTTTGAAGCTCCCCCTCCAACAAAATAAATTTTATTATAATTATCATATTTTCTTAAAAATTGTTCATTTATTACTGGGCAGTCAATTTCTGTAAGTGGTTTTTTATTTGCATCAAAGCCCATTGTATAGACTTCTTCTCTCCTAGCATCAATCATTGGAAAATAAATAGTCTTTGAATTATCTGGGTTTAATAAATATTGTTGAATCATTGTATCAATGGCTCCCATACTAATAAGTGGGATTTCTAATGCAAAAGCAATACCCTTTGCTGCAGAAACACCGATTCTTAGTCCTGTGAATGATCCAGGACCTGAACTTACTGCAACTGCATCTAAATTACTCATAGGAATTTTAGCAGATTCAAATAACTTATTTATAAGTATATGTAATTTTTCCCCGTGAATATAGTTTTCACTTGTAATTTCTCTTATTTCTAAAACTAATCCATTTCTCGCAAGATTGACAGAGCAAGTTTTAGTGGCTGTTTCAATATTCAGAATTAAAGCCATTCTAAAAATCTATTGTTTTCTTCTTTAATTCAAAGTTTTGGCCCAAATAGACTTTTCTTACTTGCTCATCTTTAGACAAATCTTCTGCAGAACCATCTTTCAATATTTTTCCCTCAAAGAGCAAATAAGCTCTATCAACAATAGATAATGTCTCTTGAACATTATGATCGGTAATAAGTATTCCAATATTTTTTCGTTTTAGTTTTAATACTATTCTTTGTATATCCTCAACAGCAATTGGATCAACACCTGCAAAAGGTTCGTCTAAAAGAATAAAATCAGGATTATTTGCTAGACATCTGGCAATTTCTGTTCTTCTTTTCTCCCCCCCAGAAAGATTTCGCCCTAAATTTTTTTTCACATGATTTAGACCAAATTCATTCATCAAATCTTCTAATTTTAATTGCTGTTCTTTTTTAGACAATTTAGACATTTCGAGGATGGCCTTTATATTGTCTTCTACTGAAAGTTTTCTAAAAACGGAAACTTCTTGAGGTAAATATCCAATACCCATCTGAGATCGTTTATACATGGGTAAATTGGTAATTTTGTTATTATTATGGTATACCTCTCCAGTTTCTGGACTAATCAACCCCACTATCATGTCAAAAGTAGTTGTTTTCCCAGCTCCATTTGGTCCCAGGAGTCCTACAATCTCCCCTTTTTTAAGTTTCACTGAAACTCCTTTAACTACTTTAATCCCCTTATAAGATTTACAAATATTTTCAGTCTTAATTTCCATTTATTATTGGTCTAATTTTTATCTTAATTTAATTCATTTAATCTTTTTTTCTCTACTCTTTTTACTATAATAATTCCAAATTCATACAGTGCATAAATTGGAAATGATACTAATAATTGACTTACTACATCCGGAGGAGTAATTAATGCAGACAAAATAAGAATCGCAACTAAAGAATGCTTTCTATATTTTTTTAAGATATCCGCTCCTAAAATTCCAATTTTAGCTAAAATGTACATGATAATTGGTAATTCAAAGAATAATCCCGAAAGAAAAGTGGATGTTGTAATCATAGACATGTAAGAGCTAATGGTGAAATTATTTTGTATTTGCTCCGTTAATTTATATCCTCCAAAAAACTGAACGCAAAGTGGGCTTATCAAAAAATATCCAAATAATATTCCAAAGAAAAAAAGTAAGCTAGCATTAAAAACAATCCATTTTGTAGCCTTTAATTCTCCTGGTTTTAGTCCTGGTTTTATGAACGACCAAATTTGAAAAAATGTAAACGGAAAGGAAATTATTAACCCACCAATAAGAGCAAAATACATATTTGTTGAGAACTGTTTTGTCATTTCTATAGATTGAATTTGAATAGGAATATCATTGGCGCAAAGAGCGTCTGAAATATGTAGCTTTTCAGAAAGTATACAAAAGAACTGATACGTTGGGAATGAAGTAGAAGACATATTTATATAGAACTTCTGGACAATAGGGTCGGTGAAATAAAATAAGATTACTGCTGCTATTAGAATTACAATACTAGATCTTACTAACCTCCATCTTAATTCTTCTAAATGCCCTAAAAAAGAAAGATCTTTTTCTTCATTTTCATTTTTCATACTTGCAAATTTAATAGATATTGTCTTTATTATTAATTAAAGTTGTAGAACTAAACTCTTAAGTTTGTGTATGCTTCAAAAAGTTGGTTTTTATTTAAATTTCTTATTAAAAGGAGTTTCTAAATACAATATTCACTCCCCATTAATTCATGATTTAGTAGAAAATGTTCTTGATAAAGAAAAAAAATACTATTCTTTTATAGGAATAGAACATTTAAGAGCATTACTGCTTAAAGATGCTTCTTCTGTTTTTCTTCACGATCTTGGAAAGGGTTCTACAACCATTAGAGGATCTAAAACTTTAGTTAAAACTCTTACTAAAAAAGTACAATCGAGACCAGAAAAAGCACAAATTCTATTTAAACTAATTAATTTTTACAATAGTAAAAACATTTTAGAAATTGGAACTTCTCTAGGCCTAACCACCGCATATTTATCAAATGCCAATAAAAATTCTTCTGTCACCACTGTAGAAGGAGACCCTAGTATCTATTTGATAGCAAAGAAAAATTTTCAAAAATTAGGTTTAAAGAATGTAACTCTTCATCATGGTGATTTCGAGAATTTACTTCCTAAAATATTCACACAAAAATTTGATTTTATTTTTTTTGACGGAAATCATTCTAAAAAAGCTACATTAAAATATTTTAATTGGGCGTTAGAAAATTTTATGGAAGAGGCTATTTATGTTTTTGATGATATCTACTGGTCAAAGGGAATGAAAGAAGCGTGGACAGAAATAAGTAATCACCCTAAAGTAATGATGAGCTTAGATATTTTTTCTTTAGGAATCGTGTTTTTTAAAAAAAACAGAGAAAAAGAGCATATCAATTTGATCCATTCATGTAATTTTTATTGATTTATAAAACACATTAAAGTGTTTATAATTTATGTAGTATTCGTATCCATAAAAACTCAGTTAAGCTATTATTGTATATTATATGTTTATAGTCGTTAACAAAATAGAAAGTTATTTCTGCTGTATTCTCTTTTTTATATTTATTTCAAGCTGCAAAAATCTAAAAGAAAATCCTTTAAAAACTGTAATTGACTCAGTTGAAAAAATAAAGACTCCTCATTTTAATAAAATTCAAGGATTTAGCTTAGAAGATTTTAGAATTGACAGTAATCGTGTTAAAGCGGGGGGGAATTTGAGCCAAATTTTACAAGAACTAAATGTGTCTTATGACAAAATATATTCTTTGGGAAATAATTTTAAAAGTGTTTTTGATATAAGAAAAATATATCCAGGCGATAAGTATTATATTATTAAAACTAAAGACAGTTCTAAATTATCAAAATTAATATATCAGCGTTCAATAACTGAAAATATTATAATGAGTTTCTTAGATACCTTAAATGTAGAATTAGTTAAAAAACCAGTAGAAATTAGAACACTAACTGCTGTTGGGACAATTCAGTCTAGTCTTTGGAATAGTTTTATTAAAAATAATCTAACCCCTGCTCTAGTATCAAAAGTAGCAACTCTTTATTCTTGGACAATAGATTTCTTTGACATTCAAAAGAATGATAATTACAAGATTATTTACGAAGCAAAATATGTAGACAACCAGTTTATTGGAGTAGGAAAAATTAAAGCTATTTTATTCAACCACAAAGGAAAAGATTTTTATGCTTTTAGCTATTTAAGACGTGGGGGAAAAGTAAAAAACTACTTCAATGAAAATGGAGAAAGTTTACAAAAAGCTTTGTTGTCTGCTCCCTTAGAATATGTAAGAATTTCCTCCAAATTTTCTCATAAAAGATTACACCCTATTAAAAAAGTTTACCGACCGCATTATGGAGTTGATTATGCTGCGCCTTTGGGAACAGATGTTGTAGCTACTGGAGATGGTAAAATTATTTATGCAAAAAGAGCCCCAGGCGCCGGAAACATGATTAAAATCAAGCATGCATTTGGGAACGTAGTTACTAAATATTTGCATTTACATAAGTTTGAAAAAGGGATTAGAGTAGGAAAATATGTTGAGCAAGGGCAAAAAATTGGGGAGGTAGGTAGTACAGGTCTTAGCACGGGACCGCATTTAGATTACCGAGTTTATATTAATAACCAACCTCAAAATCCACTACGACTTAATGTGCCTAGTAAAGATCCTATACCAGAAAAATTAAGAGCAAAATATTTATCCGATATAGAAAAAACTAAAAGTGAACTAGATAATCTCTCCTTATTTAAAGAAACTTAAAATAGTTATTTGTAAATGTTTCGATTTTTTAAATCCTTATTCTTAGTATTTATAACAATTGCTCTGTTATTTTTTAGCTTATTATTCTTGATATCTAAATACTACAATAATGAAATAAAAAATATTGCATTAGAACAAATAAATCAACAACTAAGGCAACCTTTAGAGGCAGAAAATATCAAATTAAATGCCTTTAGTCAATTTCCCTCTATTTCTTTAGAATTCAACAATTTTATAATCAAAGATCCCTTAACCCAATTAGATACACTCATATATTCTGAAAAAGGTTACTTAAATTTTGACCTATATGATATTATTAATGAAAAATATAACGTAAAAAAGCTCATACTTTATAATGGTACTACAAAAATTTCGGTAAATAGCCAGGGAAAGGAAAATTACCTGATTTTAAAAAAAAATAAGGATAGATTAAACCAGAATTTCAACTTTAAATTAAATCAAGTTGTATTTAAAAATTTCAAAATTCTTTATCGTAATGCTATTCTAAAACAAGATGTTCATCTTTATCTTAAAAGTTCCAAACTACAAGGTGCTTTCTCAGAAAAAGAGTATGAACTTTGGGTATTTTCTAAAATGTTGATTAACCAGTTTTTAATAGAAGGTGTTAATTACATTAAACAAAAAGAAGCACAATTAGAAACAAAGTTAAAGATTACAAACCATCCCTTTTCGCTTGCGATCAATGTGGGGAAACTCAAACTTGAAAAAACAAATTTTACCGTCTCAGGATTCTATTCAAAAGGAAAAAAAGATCTTTTAGATTTGGCTTTAAAAGGTAATAAAATAGAAATATCTGAAGTTTTAAGCGCAATACCTAGCTTTAAATCAGATCTTTACAAAAATTATTCTTCAAATGGAATTTTAAACTTTAATGGGAATCTAAAAGGAGTTCTTAATAATAATAACAAATTAGATTTTACGGTAAATTTTAATACAAAAAATGCTTTTTTAGAAATTCAAAAAAACCATTTTCAATTTGAAAAAATAAATCTTCAAGGAAACTTTAAGAGTAAATCGCAAACTCTAAATATTAGCCATTTTTCTACTGTAATCGATAGTCAGATAGTTAGTGGAGATGTGAAAATTTTAAACTTTAAAGATCCTCAATATCAAATTAATTTAAATGGGAAAGTTGATTTAAAAAAGATTCCAGAGCTATTTAAAATCAAAAACCTTAATCTTAAAGGAATTTCTAAATTTGACCTTCATTCTAATATTGATACCAAAGAGGACAGTTTAATTTTTAAAAAATTAATTGGCAGTTTGAATTGTCAAAATCTTTTTATTGAAAACCCTAGTAATAAGATTCAATTACAAAATATTTTAATTGCTTTACCACAAGAACAAATGAGAGTTCAGTTGGAAAGAGGTGTTTTTAATGGAGATACTTTTTCTATTCGAGCAAATTGGGAAAATTGGAAGCAAGCTTTATTTTCAGATAATAAGAATATATCTATTAATTATTCTGCAAAAGTTAAGCAATTTCATTTAGATCATTTCTTAAATGTAATAAGTAGCAAAGACTCCTCAAACTATAAATATTCATTAAAGGGATCCATTAATGCTGAAAAGGTATTGTATAAAAATTTAAACTTTGATAATCTTCAAATAAAGAAACTACTCTTTAATGAAGATATTATTATAGAGGGTTTATCAGCATCCAGTTTCGGAGGAGATTTAGCCTGTGACCAGGTAAATATACATTTTGATAATAGAAATAGTACTTTGAAAATAAAGGGTAAAGTAGTTAATTTAAGTATTCCTAAAACAATGTTGGCTTTTAATGATTTTAAGCAAGATTTAATATTAAATGAGCATATTAAAGGAACTATTACAAGAGAATTTAATTTAAACTTGATTATGGACGAAAAGGGTAATTTAGATTTTGTTAATTCTTCAATTTACAGTCAAAATAAATTCAAAAACATTTCCTTATTAAATTACCCATTTTTAAAAGACATATTGTCCTACTTCCAAAGTAGTATTATTACTAGGAATATTGTAGATATTAGTTATTATAATAGTAAAATTCATACTGTTAATTTCAATGATTTTTCTTCTTCAGTTAGTATGTATAATAGCCGTATTAATTTCCCCAAAACGAACTTAAAAAACAACTTACTAAATTTTACTTTTTTTGGGAACTATCGATTAGATAATGTAGTAGATTATCACTTGAATTTTAATTGGTCTGATTTAAAGAAAAAAAACCAAAATTCATCCCAAATTGTAGTAGAAAATCAAACAAGAGGGAAACAATTATTTTTTAAAATTTCTGGCCCTATTGATCAATTAAAATACGAGTTTGATAAAGAAGAAATTAAAAATGAAAGAAAGAAAAAAATAAATTCTGAAAAACAAATTATAAAGGAAATAATTGAAGGAGAAGCTTTCATAGAAGAAAAGGAAAAAGAAAAAACTTTCGAAATAGAATGGCAAGAAGATACTAGTGTTCAACAAGTAAATGAGATTGGAAATGAAAAAAATAAAAGAAAGATTAAGAAAAAAGACTCCTCCAAGCTAAATAAGTTTTTAAAAAAATTAGGTGTTGAAGAAGAAGAAAAAGAAAAACCGAAATTTGAAATTGATCAGTAAATAATAGTTCCATTATTTCTAAAAATAACATTATCCTTTTTTTGGTTTTTACACCATTTTTTAAAGAGTTTAAGTTTAGAACTTCTATTTTCAACTCCATTCCACCCGATATTGGGACAATGAACTTTACCATTGTCAATAATTAACTGGCTATTTTTTTCTAAAATAATAACTCCATCATTTGGGATAATTAGTTGTTTTTGAATAGTAAGAGATTGGTTTTTTTTAATCAATATTTTCTGTTTTGCCAAAATATTTTTATTCCAAACAGTAGGTTTCTTAATAATGGTTTTTTCATTATTATCGGAATGAGCTAATGTTCTATATAGATCTTTATTATTAGAATATTTATAATGTATAGATGCAATTTGGAGGGGTGATAAATAGTTTCTACAAGTGTTATAACCCATAATATTATTACTTACCGAAGTGGTATTACATTTAAGCCACCCAAATTTATCAGATGAAGGGAGATCACTGAATTGGGGCCTATTGGTATGTCTTAGTCCAAGACAATGCCCTATTTCATGAGCAGTCAATTGTGCAGATGCATATCCGCCTCCGTTAATTATACCAGAAATATTTAAATAATGTGGTGACGGTCCACATCCAAAAGTTGGAACTGATGCTGAAGAACCAGTATAAAAAACATGTATATAATCTTTATTCTCGCTGGTAAACTTCGTCCAATTATCCTTGTGACAATTTTTATCAATTTTCTTGTAATAACTTACATATCCTAAAGTATCAGATGAAATGGAATACCCGCTATTAATAAATAAAAGGGTGTTTGGACCTTTTCTTACTAATTTCTTGATTTTATATACCCCATTATTTGACAAACTATTTACTATTAATATACTGTCTTTAATCATACTAAATTGATCTCTAATACCGGCAATTTCTAAACTATTAGAATCTTTATTTATTGCTAAAATTTTCATCCATCTATTAGGATTATCTTCAGGAATTCTTTTGATCCTGTCCCATCCAATTGAGTCAGCATGAAAAGTAATTGTATCTATCAGAAATCTAATTCTAGAATCTTTTACATAATATATATCATTACTATTCTTTAAAGTAGGTGGTTTCAAATTAGAGTACATACTATTAATCCAATAATATTGTTGATTTAGGTATTCAGAAGAATCTATAGTGAGATTTTTAGGCTCTTTAGCAGATTTTTGAATTATATGAATCCATAATTTAATTTTTATAATAGGATGAGAGTCAAAATCACAACTATCATAAGGAATGTATGGCTTTAAATAATCATCCTGTGCATTGGCAAAAATTGAATAACAAAAAAGGAGAGTAATCCTTGAAATTTTCCAAAATTTAAGTACTATATATTTAGTTTTGGTAGTCTTCACAAAACATCTTTTTTTAGACCATTACTCGTTTAAAAATTAATTGCCTTTTATTATTTACTCTGTAAATTACATATTTATTAGTGCATATTTGCACAATAATTTATAAAAATATATTTTCGCACTCCAAAAAAAATTCTAAAAATATTATGGAATCAAATTTAATTTATCTTTTACCTGCCTTCGGAGTAGTAGGATTATTATATATGTTGTTTTTATCATCTTGGGTAAATAAACAGCCTTCTGGAAACGAAAAAATGACTAGACTTTCTGGTTACATTGCTAGTGGGGCATTAGCATTCTTAAAAGCAGAATATAAAATGTTGGCAGTCTTTGTATTAATTTCTGGAACAGCTCTTGGAACACTATCAGCATTTAATTTGATTCCTGCAGGAATGTTTATCGTTGTTTCATTTATTATTGGTGCTGTTTTCTCAGCACTTGCTGGTAATATTGGAATGAGAATAGCTACCAAAGCCAATGTAAGAACAGCAGAAGCCGCTAAAACAAGTTTACCAAATGCTATGAACGTGGCTTTTAGAGGGGGTACTGTAATGGGGCTTGGCGTTGCTGGATTGGCAGTTTTTGGATTATCTTCCATATTTATTTTCTTATTTTTAAATGCCAGCGATTCTCCAAATATGGAAGTCATTCTAGAAACATTAGCTGGGTTTTCTTTAGGTGCTGAGTGCATTGCACTATTTGCAAGAGTTGGTGGAGGCATTTATACCAAAGCTGCAGATGTAGGTGCTGATTTAGTAGGGAAAGTAGAAGCAGGAATTCCAGAAGACGATCCGAGAAATCCAGCAACAATTGCAGATAATGTAGGTGATAATGTAGGCGATGTTGCAGGAATGGGGGCAGACTTATTTGGTTCTTATGTAGCAACCATGCTAGCAGCAATGGTCTTAGGAAACTATTTGATTCTTGAAGATCCCTCATCATTCGTAAAGTTTAATGGTTTGGGGCCTATTTTAATGCCCGTAGTTATTGCTGGAGTGGGATTAATTTTTTCAATTATGGGCACTTGGGTAATTAAAATTAAAGACAATGATGCTAAAGAAAAAGAAGTTCAAGGAGCTTTTAATTTAGGTAATTGGGGGTCTCTTTTATTAACTGCAGTTGCCTCTTTTTTCATAATTCAATGGATGTTACCTGCTAAAATGAATATGAACTTCTTTGGTGAAGGGGTAAGAGAAATTGGATATAACCGTGTTTTTTATGCCGTTTTAATTGGACTGGCTGTAGGAGGTTTGATTTCCATGCTTACAGAATACTACACCGCTATGGGGAAAAAACCTGTTAATAGCATTATTCAAAACTCTTCCACTGGTGCAGCTACTAATATTATCTCTGGACTTTCACTTGGTATGATGTCTACTGCCGCTCCAATAATTCTATTTGCTGGAGCAATATGGGGGGCCTACGCTTGTGCTGGGTTTTATGGGGTCGCTATTGGAGCATCTGCCATGATGGCCACAACTGCTCTTCAACTCGCTATCGATGCATTTGGACCTATTGCAGATAATGCTGGTGGAATTGCGGAAATGTCTGAATTAGATCCAGAAGTTCGTGAAAGAACCGATATTTTAGATGCTGTTGGAAATACAACCGCTGCAGTTGGAAAAGGATTTGCTATTGCTTCTGCCGCTTTAACTGCATTGGCATTATTTGCTGCTTATGTAACTTTTACTGGTATCGATGGAATAAACATTTTTAAAGCTAAAGTTTTAGCAGCACTATTTATTGGTGGAATGATACCAGTTGTATTTTCAGCAATGGCTATGAGTTCTGTTGGAAAAGCAGCAATGGCTATGGTTAAAGAAGTTCGTAGACAGTTTAAAGAAATTCCAGGTATTATGAAAGGCGAGTCTGAACCTGAGTATGAAAAATGTGTAGATATTTCTACCAAAGCAGCTCTTAAAGAAATGATGTTGCCTGGACTAGTTACAATTATTTCTCCTATAATTATAGGGTTTGCTATGGGAGCTGAAGCTCTTGGTTCTTATATGGCAGGAGTGACAGTGTCAGGGGTTCTTTGGGCAATATTCCAAAACAATGCTGGTGGAGCTTGGGACAATGCCAAAAAATCTTTTGAGGCTGGTGTAGAAATTGATGGAGAAATGACCTACAAAGGCTCTGATGCTCACAAAGCCGCAGTTACCGGAGATACTGTTGGAGATCCTTTTAAAGATACTTCTGGTCCTTCTATGAACATTTTGATTAAGTTAACGTGTTTAGTAGGTCTTGTTATTGCTCCTATTTTAGCTGGAAGTAATCATCATGATGAATCAACTGATAAAACAGCTATTGAAATAAACCAAAAAAAAAATTGTAAATCGAAATGCTGTTCTAAGGAAGAGAAGAAAGAAATAACAGTATTTGTTGATGTAAATAAACTAGAAACTGACTCTAGTACTGTTAGTATTTTAAAAATTATTTCTATCTCAGGAAAAGATACCGTTGCTAATAGTGAAATTTCATTTGAAGGAGAAAATCTTAACATTGATTCTATAGTTGCATCTCAAAAAGAGAAGGCAATGGGTATGAGAAACAAACTTTCTGAATCTAAAGAAGATTGTAAAAAACCTTGTTGTAAAGGATGTAAAGCTACAGATACACTCGGTTTAGCTATTGCTTGTCTTGCTGATCATTCTTGCTGCAACCCTAATTTTAAATAAAGGAAATTATAAATTTTGATAATATAATTACAGATTTCACTTATTTTTAAGTCCGGTTTTTACCGGATTTTTCATTTATGAATATAGCTATTGACATAGGAAATACGAGGACAAAAATGGCCATTTTTAATAACAACCAAATTGAAGATATTGTTGTTGGTGATTTTGAAATTGTTTTTAGTTCTCTAAAAAAAATACCATTTTCTTCTGGGATAATTTCTAATGTTGGAAATTCAATTTATACTAAAAAATTGTTGTCTTTTTCTTCCAAGCTTCTTCCGATAAGTCATGATCTTAAATATCCAATTGTAGTAAAGTATCGTTTTTTTAAAAGTTTAGGCCTTGATAGAATTGCCAATGTAGTAGGAAGCTATTCTTTATTCCCCAATAAAGAGAATTTAGTAATTGATATGGGTACTTGTATTACATATGATTTTATTAATCACCAAAATCAATATTTAGGGGGAAGTATTTCTCCTGGAATTTCTCTAAGATTCAAAGCTCTTCATAATTACACTGAGAACCTGCCAGAAATTAAGTTTGATTCTAACGAAAAAAAACTAATTGGAGATAGTACGCATTCTGGTATTGAAAGTGGGGTAGTTAACGGAGTGGTAGAAGAAATAAGAGGGATAATTGATAATTATCAAAATTTATATCCTAAAACTAACGTTATTCTGACTGGTGGTGATACTGCTTTTATAAAATCAATTGTATCAATTAAAAAAAATAGCATCTTTGCACAGGAAAATTTAACATTAATTGGACTAAATAGTATACTAAATTACAATGCTTAAAGTAATTAATTACAAAATCATTTTTCTTTTATTGCTTGTTGATTCATTGCAAGCTCAAGTCTTAAACACCTCTCCTTTCTCTAGATATGGAATTGGAGAAATGAACAATATACAATCTTCTCATTATTTTGCCTGGGGAAATATCACTTCAGCAATGTCTGAACCTCAATATATAAATATTAATAATCCTGCCTCCTACGCTGCGTTTTTAAAACACAACCCCATTTATAATGTTTCCTTAGCAGGAAAATCTGCATTGTATGAGTCAAATTATGATGGGAATCAAACCAATTCTTCAGGAATACATTTTGGATTAAACAATCTTCTTTTAGGATTACCAATTACTAAAAATTGGGGGTTAGTTTTAGGAATTACTCCCATATCATCTTTAGGTTACGATGTAAGTAGTACTGTTCCATTAGATACTTCTACTGTTTCCTATGTTTATAAAGGTGATGGATCCATAAATAGATTAATGATCGGAAATGGCTTTAATATACTCAATAAAGGCGATACTACTAGAATTTCTTTAGGGATAAATAGTTCCTATTTGTTTGGAAATCTAGAAAGAACGTCATCTGTTATTTATAATAATACCAATGTCTACAACTCTAGGTTACAGTACCGTTCCTCTTTAAGTGGATGGAGTTTTGATGGGGGTCTTCAATTTTACAAAAAAATTAGTACCAAATCTTCTAACAAATATTTTATCAATCTTGGTGCTAATTATACTCTTAACTCTGAAATGTCAACAGAAAATGATTTTTTTGCATATACTTTCAGATACAATTACAGTATTCAAGAAATAGCTAAAGACACCTTAGAGTTAAATAATAATTCATCTACTTTAAAACTTCCACAAAAAATAGAAATTGGATTGGTAATTGGGAAAGCCCATAAAAATAAAAGAAGATGGGATTTAGGAGTTCAATATTCTATGATGGATTGGAGAGAATACGTAGATAATTCTGGTTTTTTGTCTTCCTCTAGTTCCCCATTAGGAGCGTCATCTAGATTAGCTATCGGATATAGAATTACTCCTAATTTAGATTGGTCTAATACTAGTAAATCTGTTTTAAGTAAATCTTCATTTTCATTTGGTTATCATCAAACAGAATCTAAAATAATAATCGATGACAATGTATTATTCAATACTGGCATAAATTTTGGTATATCTGTCCCGATGATAAGTTCTAGGTCATTATCTAGATTTAACTTAGGTTTTGAATTGGGAAAACTTGGAAACTTAGAAAATAATAATATTGAAGAAAATTATTTTAAATTTTCCATTGGTTTTTCTCTAGCCCCTGATACTAGATACGACCGTTGGTTTAGAAAAAGAAAATACGATTAACCTATATAAAAATGAATAAAATATTTATCACAATTTATTTTTTCTTCTCTTTATTGGCTATTAATTCACAAAATTGTTTTGAAGCTAGTAAAGCTAATTGGGGAAATGACAGTTTAGAATGCAGAAAAAATGTATCTCTGTATTCAGAATTTATGAAACAAAAAGTCTTTGTTGATGCGGCAAAGTTTTGGAATAAAACACAGAAGTTTTGCCCTAAATACAAACCAAATCTGTACAAAAATGGTATTTATATTTATAAACAAATTGCAAAGGAAAAGAAAAAGGCAAAAGACCCTCAACTGAAACTTTATGTTGATACCATCTATTCTATTTATAATGACTGGGTCACCAATTTTGGAAATTGCGACCAAATTAAAGCAGATCTAGCGGCAGATATTATGGCATTAGATGCTTCAAAAGGATTTGCAAAAGCTTACGATTTATATAAAAAGGTTTTTCAAGATTCCCCTAAATTCACATCTTATAATGATATTAAATATTTCGTGTATGCAAATAAATATATGCTCAAAACTAAAAAAATTGAATGTGATCAATTTTTAGAAAATTATGAATTACTTTCTGAAATCTGTGATCAAAACATTTCTAAGGAAATAAATGTAGATAAATACCAGAAAGTGCAAGCTTTTTTGGACCAAGAAATTAGCCCTTGTGCAAGTTGTGATAAGTTAGAAGAAATTTATACGTCAAAATACAATGCTTCAAAAGACGACATGAAACTTATTAAAAAAATCTTTGAAAGACTGAGTAATAATAAGTGTACAGAATCTAGTTTGTATATTGAGCTTTTAGATAAGGTTTTAAACGATCCTAACAATCCTCCAACAGCTAAAGACTTATATAATGCCGCAGTAGCAGATTATAAAAGAAAACAATTTACAAAAGCAGAAGAAAGATTTAACAGAGCTGAAAAAATAGCAGATGATGAAAATTTAAAGCAAAAGATTTATGAAATTTTATACGATATATCATTTAATAAAAATCAATATAAAAAAGCGCTCTCTATTGCAGAAAAGTTTACTGATGCATGTACTGCTAATGATAAAAAAGCAAGAATTGTAGCGTCAAGTTCTACAAAATACGGCACTTCCGCTTTTAACAAAAGCTTAATTTACTGTTTGGCTCTACAATATGCTTCAAAATCTTGCGGGAAGACTAGTACCAATGCCATTACAAGCTGGAAAGGTCAACTACTTCCTAAAAGTGAATTAATTATGCTTGATATCAAAAGTGGTTCTTCTCAGCAAGTACCATTTTGGGGGCAAAATGTTGAATTAAAGACCAGAGATTGATTAATCGATCTAAAATTCTCTTACTTTATTTCTTTGGATTTTTCCTTTTTACTTCATGTCTTGAAAATCCTGAATTAAGTTCACTAGATTTAATTTCTAATACTAAGTCACTAGAAAAAGCATCAGGAGTTACACTTAATTTTTCAGATTTTGGAAAATCTAAACTTCTTTTAAAGGCTCCTCAGTTAATTAAATTTTTATCTGATGATCAACAACTAATAATGGAATGCCCTTCTGGACTAGAACTAATTTTTTATGACTCTTTAAATAATGTGGAGTCTACACTTATTGCAGATTATGGAAAACTTTATACAGAAAAAGAGTTTTTAAATGTCAAAAATAATGTGCGTTTTGACAACTATAATCTTGATACTCTTTTTGCTCAGGAATTAGATATAGATTTTGCAAAAGATAGCATATATTCTGAAAAAATGGTTATCTTTTCGAATAACGAGGGAAGAATTTCAGGAACGAATTTGATAGCTAATAGTAACTTTACTTTTTTTCAATTATCTGATATTTCTGAAGGGTATGTGAATTATGAATTAGAATAAATGGAAGGATTAAAAAAGTGGAATAATAGACTCGAAAAGATTTGGCTTGTTATTGCAATTATCTCTACTATTATTGCTTTGTATTTTGCTATAATTGATCATTTTAATGGAGACTTTATATACTTCCTTTTAGCTGTAATGGCTTGGGGTATTTATTTAGTAAGAAGAGGGCTAGGTAAAAGACTAAATAAGAATTTATAAATGTCTACTATATTTTTATTTGCTTTATTGGGACTTATATTTTCTGCATTCTTTTCTGGAATGGAAATCGCATTTATTTCTTCAAGTAAATTAAAAATCGAATTAGATAACAAAAAGGGGCAATTTAGTGCTAAAATTCTATCCTTTTTTAGTAGTAAACCAGCTTGGTTTATTGCAGCTATGTTAATTGGTAATAATATTGCCTTAGTAATTTATACTTTATATGTGGCGGAACTTATTGAACCTTATTTGACAAGTTTAGCTTTAAATAGTTCCATTATATTATTAATTCAAACTCTTTTTTCCACATTTTTTATTTTGTTGTTTGCAGAATTTCTTCCCAAATCTATTTTTAGGTTGAACCCCAATTATACTCTAAGAATTTTTAGTCTTATTTTATTTGTATTTTATATTATCCTGTGGCCTATAACAGCCTTTGTGGTAAATTTAAGTAACTCCATTTTAAAATTATTTGGTAACGAAGAATCCATTAATAAAGTCAGCTTTAAGAAAACTGACTTGGACTTATATATTAACGAGCTAAAAAAGGATTTAGAAATTGGTGAAGAAATGGAGCATGATGTCAAAATTTTTCATAATGCATTAAGTTTCTCAGAAGTTATTGCTAGAGACTGTATGGTTCCAAGAAATGAAATAGTTGCTCTAGAAATAAACGATAAAATCGAAGCCTTAAAAAAACTTTTTTTAGAATCTGGCCACTCTAGAATCATGATTTATAAAGAGAATATTGATAATATTATTGGGTATGTTCATAGTATTGAATTATTTAAAACTCCTATAAGTATTAAATCAATGCTAATTCCTATTTCTATAGTTCCTGAGTCAATTTCAGGAATTAATCTTCTAAAAGATTTTATTGATAAAAAAATAAGTGTTTCCGTAGTAGTCGATGAATATGGTGGTACTTCTGGAATTTTAACAATGGAAGACATCATCGAAGAAATTTTTGGAGAGATAGATGATGAGCATGATCAAGAAGAATTAATTCATCGTGAACTAACTGAAAATAAATTTCTTTTTTCAGCACGTTTAGAAATAGATTTTATAAATGAAAAATATAGACTTAAATTACCAGTTAAAGAAGATTACGAAACCTTATCTGGATTGATCATATATTTTGCAGAAACTATTCCAGAAAATGGATCAACTTTTAAAATTGAGAACTTTGAATTCAAAATTCTAGAAGTACATGAAACGAAAATTAGTAAAGTACAATTACTTGTTCTCAATCAAGATTAGCTATTTAGTAACTTGTGAATTAATAATTTTCCTGGCAAAAATGAAGCAATCAAACCTGTTGTAAATAATATGAAGACTAACATTATTATATCGTCTAATTTAATTAATACAGGCCAGTAATTTATAGATGCGTTTTCTAATTTTAATACATGAAATTTTATTTGTACAACACATACTAAAATTCCTATTATAAGTCCTCCAATACTGCCTAAGAAACTAATCATTAAACCCTCTTTAAAAAAAATATCTTTAATCATTTTCTTATTAGCCCCTAAGGCTACCAAACTATTTATATCTTTTTTCTTGTCTATAATTAACATTGTTATGGAAGCTACTACAGTAAAAGAGGACAAAATGAGAACAAATATTAAAACAGCAAGAACCATCCATTTTTCTGCATCATTAGCTGCATAAATAAGCTGGTTATTTTCTTCGTGAGTTTTAAAAGTGAATTGAGGATTAGCCTGGCTAAGTTGTTGCTTTAATTTCGAAAGCGATTTTTCAGAATTCGTATATATTTCTAAATAATTAGCCCCATTATCTAAGTCAAAAATTTCACTAGCAACTTGGTAGCTTATCATAGCTGTATTTTGGTCTAATTCAGGATTAATTGTATAGACTCCTCCAAAAATTAAATTATACTGATTAAGAGATTCTTTATTTTGAATAGAAAGTTTTACTTTTTTTGAAATACTGTAAATTTTAATTTCGTTAGTTAAGTTTTCATTATAAGGTATTTGCAATTCGTTTTGAATACCATACCCTAAAAGAATAGTTGGAGAACCGTTTTTAAAAAATTCTGCTCGTCCATCTAAAAGGTTACTTCCCCATTTATTTTTGCCGTAGCAATTTTCATCAATCCCTTTAACTAATGTGGTTGCCCATCTATTTTGAAATTTTAATAGGGCTGTTTCTTCAATTACTTTACTGTAGGTTTTAATTAATTTATTGGTTTCTAATGATCGATATAAAGAATCTGATTTCTTAATTATATTTCCATTTTTAGGAAATGCATACAAATCTGCTGCAAACTTACCATAAACATCCTCTACATATTCCTGAATACCATTAAACCCGCTTAAAATAATAACCAAAGATGCTGAACTAACAAGAAGACCAAGAAAAGAAATGAATGATATTAAATTAATTATATTCCTTGACTTTTTAGCGAATAAGTATCTTTTAGCGATAAAATTAGAAACGTTCATCCTTGCTAAACTAATAAATCCCTAAAACCATTATTATTTAATTGATAAAAATTACCAAATTTTGCTTTTATAAGTTGTTTTATTTCCAAGTTTGTCAGTAGTACAGTTAAAGCAGCTGTCTGAATTTGCAACTGCAGTTGAATTTCATTGAAGGAAATTTTATTTTCTTTTGATATTAAATTTAAGATTCTTTTTTCATCGTTATTAAGAGTTGTATTCTTTAACTTTTTATAATCCAATTGACGAATTTCACTTCCAGATGATGGTTTTTTGAAAAGATCTAAAAATTCAACAATTTGTTGTGGTTGATTCAAAATAGTTGCATGGTGCTTTTCAATTAACCAATTAGTCCCAGAAGATTGCTTTTGATAATTATTTCCAGGAACCGCAAAAACTTCTCTGTTGTAATCGTTTGCCAACTTTGCTGTAATTATTGCACCTCCTTTTTTAGCAGATTCTATAACTACTGTACATTTCGACATTCCTGCTATAATTCTATTTCTTTTGGGGAAATGATAACTTTTGGGTCCGGTGAAAGGGGTGAATTCTGAAATAATCATACCATTACTTGCCGTAATTTGACTTTCATCATAATGATTTTTTGGATATATATTCATAACACCACTTCCTAAAACTGCGTAATTTGTAATATTAAACTTATTGGCTAGTTGGTGAGTGTAAATGTCAATCCCATAAGCCAGACCACTTACTAACTCTACATTATAGTTACTTAGAAAAGATACAATTTCTTTACATTGATCCATTCCGTATTCGCTACAATTTCTAGTTCCTACTATAGAAACTAATGTGGCTTCTTTTGGGAAAATTCTCCCTTTAGCATACAAAATTATAGGCGCATCTTCGCAATGGATTAAATCTTTAGGATAATTTATATCCGTGTAGAAAATTATATGGATACCGTTTTGATTACAATCATCTAATATTTTTTGGGCTTGTTGATGTAAATAGTTAGAGTTAATTTGATTTAAGACTTTTTTACTGCTATTTGTATTTAAATTTTTAAGACTTATTTCTAGGTTAATTAATGCTTCTTGAATATTATTTGAGTTCTCTAAAAATTGTTTTTTTACCCTTAGAGGAACCCATTTCATTAAAGAAAAAACTATTTGATCCAACATTATGAAACAAAGAAATATTATCAGTACATAGTTTTTTTACGTTTTATTTGTTAGACTTCTTAAAATACTCTACTTTTGTGTTGTTAATAAAAAGATATAAATTTTAAGAGGGGACGAAAGTCCCCTCTTTTTTTTACTAAATATGATTTCCAAAAAAAAATAATTAAGTTGGCAGAAGAAAGAATAAATGAATTAAATAATGGAAATTATTTAGTAGCAGTTGACATATCTTCAAAAAATGCCATAAAAGTAAAAATGGACAATATTAATCAAGGCGTCAGTGTTCAGGACTGTGTAAGTGTAAGTAGAAATATTGAACATAATTTGGACAGAGAAAAAGAAGATTTCGAATTACAAGTTTCTTCTCCAGGGTTAGATCAACCATTTGTTGTTATCAATCAATATTTGAAAAATTTAGGAAATAAAGTAACTGTAACTACAACAAGCAATGCAGTTTTAATCGGAGAATTATTAGAAGCAAACAAAAAAGAAATCACTATTAAAGAAATTAAAATCAAAAAGAATACAGCCACCAAAAAAAAAGAAACAATAGAAGATATTCATCAAATTATGATGAGTGAAATAAAAGAAACTAAATTGATAATATCATTTTAATTAAACACTATGAATGCAATAGAACTAATAGACTCTTTCTCAGAATTTAAAGAAATAAAAAATATTGACAGAGTTACCATGATGAGAATAGTAGAAGATGTTTTTCGATCTACCTTAAAAAGAAAATACGGATCTGATGATAACGTTGATGTTATAATTAACCCAGATAAAGGAGATTTAGAGATTTGGTTAAACAGAGAAATTGTTCCTGACAAAGATTTTGAAGATGAAGGAACTCAAATTAAATATAGCGAAGCTTTGAAAATAGAGCCAGACTTTGAAATTGGAGAAGAAGTTTCACAAGAAGTAAAAGTGGAAGATTTTGGAAGAAGAAATATTCTTTCATTAAGGCAGAATTTGGCATCTAAGGTCCTTGAATTAGAAAAGGACAGCATTTATCAGAAATATAAAGAAAGAGTGGGAGATATTGTTAATGGAGAAGTTTATCAGATTTGGAAAAGAGAGATACTAATTTTAGATGATGATGGCAATGAATTAATATTACCTAAAGCTGAACAAATTCCCTCCGATTACTTTAGAAAAGGAGATACCACTAGAGCAGTTGTTTCAAAAGTGGATTTAAGAAATAATAATCCTGTTATTATTCTTTCGAGAACTGCACCTGAGTTTTTAGCAAGATTATTTGAACAAGAGGTTCCAGAAGTTTTTGACGGCCTTATTACTATTAAAAAAATTGTTAGAAATCCAGGTGAAAGAGCGAAAGTAGCAGTTGAATCTTACGACGATAGAATTGATCCAGTAGGAGCTTGTGTTGGAATGAATGGATCTAGAATTCATGGAATTGTTCGGGAATTAAGAAATGAAAACATAGATGTAATCCCTTGGACAACAAATATGCAACTTTTGATACAAAGAGCATTAAATCCTGCAAAAATCAGCAACATGGAAATCAACGAAGAGGAATCTAGAGTAGAGGTTTTTTTGAAACCAGACGAGGTATCCAAAGCTATTGGAAAAGGAGGTCATAACATAAAATTAGCTTCTAAACTTACAGGCCTCGAAATTGATGTTTATCGAGAAGGTGCTGAAGATATTGATGATGTTGATTTAGATGAATTTACAGATGAAATTGATGACTGGATTATCGATGAATTAAAAGCTATAGGTTGTGATTCTGCTAAGAGTGTTTTAGAAATCGGAAAAGAAGATTTAGTAAAGAGAACAGATTTAGAAATAGAAACAATAGACGAAATTCTAAAGATTTTAAGCTCAGAATTTGAAAAATAATCTAAATTGAATAAGAGATAACATTATGGCAGTAGTAAAAAGGCTTAGTAAGGTTGCAAGAGAACTTAATGTTGGTATATCGACCATTGTTGAATTTTTAGGTTCTCAAGGGAAGGAAGTAAGTTCCAACCCTAATACGAAAATTGGAGAAGATCTTTATATGATATTGTTGGAAGAATATCAAAAAGAAAAGTTTGAAAAAGAAAAAGCTGATAATGTTGTAATAGATCAAACTGAGAGGAAAGTAATTTCCATAAAAAAGGAAGAGCCTAAAAAAGAAATTGAAAAAATTGTTGCAAAAGCAGATGCCCTCTCAAGACCTTCAGTTCTTGGAAAAATAGACTTAACTCCAAAACAAAAAGAAGAAGAACCTAAAAATAAAATTAAGGAAGACGAAGTTGAGCAAAAAGCTGAAAATGTTAAAGAAGAAATACAACATGACCCTGCTGATGAAACGAAAACTATTAAGGCAGAAGCACAAAAATTAAGCGGTCCTAAAGTATTGGGTAAAATAGAATTGCCTAAGGTTCAACAAAAAACGGAAGACCAAGATGATGGCGACGCTTCTAAAAGAAAAAGGAAAAGAATAAAAAAAGTAAATGTAGAAAAAGCAGGCAAAAAAGTTTTTAAAGAAAAAAGAAAACTAACAAAATCACCTGTAAAGACCGAAGCCACACCTGAAGAAATTCAAAAAGAAATTAAAGAAACTCTAGCAAGACTAAGTAATAAAGGAAAGTCTAAATCAGTAAAATTAAGAAGGGAAAAGAGACAAGCTATTTCCGATAAAATGGAAATAGAAGAATTGATTACTGAGCAAGAGAAAAGTACTATTAAACTTACTGAATTTGTTTCAGTTTCAGAATTAGCATCTATGATGTCTAAGTCACCTAATGACGTTATAGGTACGCTAATGTCTATTGGCATTTTTGCTTCTATCAATCAAAGATTAGATGCAGAAACCTTAACTATGGTCGCTGAAGAATTTGGTTTTACTGTTGAATTTGTGAGTGCCGATGTTACCGCGTCAGTAGTGGAAGATTCTCAGAATCCAGATAATATGTTAGACAGACCTCCTATTGTAACTGTTATGGGGCATGTTGATCATGGCAAAACTTCCTTGCTAGATTATATTAGAAACGCTGATGTTACTTCAGGTGAAGCTGGTGGAATCACCCAACATATTGGCGCCTATTCTGTAAAACATAATGAAAAACAAATAACATTTCTGGATACTCCAGGTCATGAGGCTTTTACTGCAATGAGAGCAAGAGGAGCTCAAGTAACTGATGTATCTATTATTATTATAGCAGCTGATGACCGGGTAATGCCTCAAACTAAAGAAGCAATCAATCATTCTCAAGCTGCAGGGGTTCCTATGGTATTTGCTTTAAATAAATGTGATCTTCCTACTGCAAACCCAGATAAAATCAAAGAAGAATTATCTGCTATGAATATTTTAGTAGAAGACTGGGGAGGGAAATATCAATGTCAAGAGATTTCCGCTAAAGATGGAAAAGGGGTGAACGAGCTTTTAGAAAAAGTACTACTAGAATCTGAATTATTAGAGCTTAAAGCCGATCCGGATACTAATGCAAAAGGAACCGTTATTGAAGCTTCTTTAGATAAAGGAAGAGGCTATGTCACCACATTACTTGTTCAATATGGAACGATGAAAGTTGGTGATACTTTAATTGCTGGAACTGAATTTGGAAAAATAAAAGCGATGCACGATGAAAGTGGAGTTAATGTTGAATCTGCTGGTCCTTCAAAGCCCGTTTCCGTACTAGGTATGAACGGAGCTTCAAGTGCTGGAGATATTTTCAATGTCTTAGACGATGAAAAAGAAATGAAGCAAATTGCTTCTAAAAGACAACAACTTCAAAGAGAACAAGGTCTTAGAACAACTAAGCATATTACATTAGATGAAATTGGAAGAAGGATTGCACTAGGTGATTTCCAAGAACTTAATATAATTGTTAAAGGAGATGTTGATGGTTCTATAGAAGCATTATCAGACTCCCTATTAAAACTTTCTCAAGAATCTATTCAAATAAATATAATTCATAAAGCTGTTGGGCAAATTACTGAATCCGATATATTGTTAGCTTCTGCTTCTGACGCTATTGTAATCGGGTTTCAAGTTAGACCATCTGCAGGAGCGAAAAAAATAGCTGAAAAAGAAGAAATTGATATTCGATTATATTCTGTAATTTATAAAGCAATTGAAGAAGTTAAAGAAGCAATGGAGGGAATGCTTTCTCCAGAGTTTAAAGAAGAAATTGTGGGTACTGCTGAAATCAGAGAAACATTTAAAATAACCAAGTTTGGTACAATTGCTGGATGTTATGTAACTGAAGGAAAAATAAATAGAAACCATAATGTCAGAATAATAAGAGAAGGAATAGTAATTTATTCTGGAGAATTAGGATCTTTAAAAAGATTTAAGGATGATGTGAAAGAAGTTAAAAATGGTTACGAGTGTGGATTAAATATTGCTAAGTATAATGATATTAAAGTGGGCGATATTGTCGAAGCCTATGAAGATGTACAAGTCAGTAGAAAACTATAATTACTAAGGTGTTTTCTCTAAATCTTTAGGTAAATAATATTTAAATTGAATTCCAAAATAATTACCTCTCAAAAATTGGTTTTCGTATCTATCAGGATTATTTCCTCCATAATTATACTTTAGTTTAGTTACAGCAATTGCAGAAATAGGAATGTTCACTTCTGCACCAAAATAAAAAGTGCCTAATTGATCACTTCTTTTTTCAAATCCTAAACTACCTGTAATAGACCCATTAATCCATCTTGCTCTTTCTGAAAGGTGATCAATTCCGAAATAAATTCCTTTACTTGCAACAGACGAAGCATAAAAATCTACGTTAAAACCAATAGAATTTCTCAAAAAAAGGTTGTTCCCAAGTTGAATATATACAATTCCTTGTGTCGGAATTCCATAACTTATGTAGCTGAAAAAACTTGTATCTCTGAGCACTCCTGAAAGGTTAGAACTGCTTCCAGTTAATCTGAAATTTCTCTGATAAAACACAATTCCACTTTCTAAACTAAAACTTTTAGTAAATATTGATTTAAATACCATACCAAAATTATATCCTATTATATTATTAAGGGTAATATTTGAATTATTTTCTGAAAGTTCTATAGAGCTAACTCCAAAATTATTAATTGGAATCATAGTACCCACCAAAAAACCAATATGTTGTTCTTTTTCTTGATTATTTTGAGCCGATAAAGAAATTGAAAAAAATAAAAAGCAGATTAAGTAAAATATTTTCAATACTATTGGTTTTTGAAATATGAAAATACTGAAAAAATGATAATGATTATCCCTGATAAAATTACCGTGTATTGAGCCCACTTTTGTCGAATAAAAGGATCTCTAAACTTCCCCAATGTTGTGTAATTTATTTCTAAAACTTGGGCATTATCTGATTTACGAATACCAAATAAAAAGACTTTTCTCTGATTATTATCATCTATACCAAATTCATAAAAAATACTATTTTTTTCTAACATTTCTTTAAAATATACAGATTGCTCTTCCTTATAAAAGAAAAAAACCTTATACGCTTTATTTGTTGGGTGATCTTTGTGATTGGTTAATTTAAGTAACCCTTCGTCCATATTGTCCATAAGCTATCTATTCATTCCAATCGGTAACATACTCTATCGGTTTTCTCTGTCCATTAGGCCATTCTATACTTGGATAACCAATATATAGAATTCCAAGGCATTTGTCTTGAGGGCTTAATTTTAAGAACTGATTCATTTCTTTAGTATAAATAATTTTTGGACTCGACCAAAAAGAACCCAAACCATAGGCAGTTGCAGTTAAGCAAATATTATGTGTAGCACAAGCTACTGCTTCTACTTCTTCAATTTCTGGAATTTTCTCATTACTCCCTCTTTTCATACAAACAACAATGGCAACAGATGAAAGAAAAGGTCTTGAAATTATTTTTTCAAATTTTTTTTCTATATAAGATTCTTTAGGTGTCAATTTTTTGTATAACTCACCTAAATTTTTACTTAACTCTGCTCTGCTTTTTCCCATATAAACTTTAAATCTCCATGGTTGCGTATTTCCATGAGTTGGAGCCCAGGTAGCATTATTTAATAAGTGTTCTACTATTTCTTTATGGACTTTTCTTGAAGAAAAAAATTGAGGGTATATTGTTCTTCTATTTTTTATAAGCTCCGTTATTTCACTAAGGTTATATTTCATAATTATTTCTTATTAAATCTAAGTATATCTTGTGATTAGCTTGTGCCATATGTACGTGCAAATTTGATAATGCAAGCTG
>MDSV01237942.1_pt1 | contig 33974 bp, 27 predicted proteins | sample 810851 | NCBI WGS metagenome assembly MDSV01 (sample SAMN05326640, study PRJNA326480) | marine metagenome | isolation source: seawater | place: Atlantic Ocean: North East | collected 2012 | reverse complement strand
CTCCGGTGGAGTAACTGGAATTATTTTAGCTGATTCAGCCTTAGATATATCTCAACATGATACTTATTTTGTAGTGGGACACTTTCATATAGTAATGGGAATGACAGCCATATTAGGAATGTTTGCTGGAATTTATCACTGGTTTCCTAAAATGTATGGAAAGGCAATGAATAAGAGAATGGGTATGGTTCATTTCTGGATAACTATTGTATGTGGTTACGGCGTATTTCTACCGATGCATTTCTTAGGAGAAGGAGGGTTGCCAAGGAGATATTATGAAAACACTAATTTCCCAATGTTTGATCATTTCTTAGACCTCAATATTATGATTTCTATTTTTGCCAGTGTTGGTGTAATAGCACAAGTGATATTCTTCTTTAATTTCTTTTACAGTATTTTCAGAGGACCAAAATCTTCTAAAAACCCATGGAACTCCAATTCTCTAGAATGGACTTCACCTGTTGAGCATGTTCATGGGAACTGGATCGGTGAAATTCCTACTGTTTATAGATGGCCTTATGATTATAGTAAGCCTGGCAAGGAGACCGATTTTGTTCCTCAAAACATACCTTTAGATGATAATGAGGAAGAGCACTAAATATTAAGTTATTTATATTTAAAATCCGTAGCTTTATAGTATGCGGATTTTTTTTTTACTATTGATTTTTAGTCTAAACGCCTATTCGCAAAAAGAAAAAATTGATAACATTTTACCTATTGATACTTATGGGTTAAGGCTAGAGGTAAAGAATTTTTTTATTAAAAATCATCGTTTTAAAATACATGAGATAAAACCTTATTATAAATTAAATAATAAAATTAAATTAGGAATAGGGTTTTGCTTTTTGAATGATAAAACCTTTTTTTTAAATAATCATTCAATAAGTGTCAATGCAATGAATTTCTTTGGCTCCTATAATTGGACATTATCGAAATTAATTTCTGGGGAAACTACTTTAGACTTTGGTCTAGGTAGAATTAAATCTTTTTCTTTTAATCAACCTGTAAAAGGAGCTTACTCTTTTTTTGAACCTGCTATAATTTTAAATTATAATGGGTTTAACTTTTTTAGCTTGGGTTTGGGGAGTGGATTTAGATTAACGAATAAGGACAATGCCATTATTACTGATAATTGGAGTTTACCTACTATTATTTTAAGATTTTCATTAAAATTTTCAGAAATACATAATCACTTTTTTCATCCTACAAATACATCATTATATTTGATCAATGATTGAGGAATATGATTTTAGGTCTGATAATCAAGACCAAACAGATAAAACTTATGAAATTGCCCTAAGACCTAAGAGGTTAGAAGATTTTGCTGGTCAGCCCCAAGTAGTAGAAAATTTAAGAATATTTGTTGCTGCTGCTAAGATGAGAGAAGAAAGTCTAGATCATGTCCTTTTACATGGTCCACCAGGACTTGGTAAAACAACATTAGCTCAAATTATTTCTAACGAAATGCAGGTTGATATTAAAATATCTTCAGGACCTGTTTTAGATAAACCAGGTGATTTAGCTGGTTTATTAACCAATTTAGAAAAAGGGGACGTTTTATTTATTGACGAAATACACAGATTAAGTCCCGTAATAGAAGAGTATTTATATTCTGCGATGGAAGACTATAAAATTGATATAGTTTTGGATACTGGCCCTAATGCAAGAACGGTTCAAATTGAACTTAACCCATTCACCTTAATTGGAGCTACTACTAGAAGTGGATTATTAACAGCACCTTTAAGAGCGAGATTTGGTATTAATTGCAGGTTACATTATTATGATAACAAAACACTAAAGTCAATAATTAATAGATCTGCAGGAATTTTAGAGATTCCCTTAAAAGATCAAGCAGCAATTGAAATTTCTGGTAGAAGCAGAGGAACACCAAGAATTGCTAATGCATTACTTCGTAGAGTTAGAGATTATGCACAAGTAAAGGGCGATGGTATTATTACAAATGAAATCACTCAAATGGCACTCACTGCTTTACAAGTGGATCAACATGGTTTAGATGAAATGGATAATAAAATTTTATTAGCCATAATAGATAAATACAAAGGAGGCCCAGTAGGGGTCAATACATTAGCTACTGTTGTGGGTGAGGAATCAGGTACTATTGAAGAAGTATATGAACCATTTTTAGTTCAACAAGGTTATATGGTTAGAACATCAAGGGGTAGAATGGTAACGGATATGGCCTATAAACATTTAAACAAGGCTAAAAACAATCCTGGTCAACAAGAAATATTTTGAATATTTTCCAAAGAACTAAACTGATTAAAGATAAAGCATTTGAGCTTGGATTTTCTCATGTAGGGATTTCTAAAGCCGAGTTTTTAGAAAAAGAAGCTAGGAATTTAGAAACTTGGTTAAAAAAAGAATACCATGGTAAGATGTCTTACATGGAAAATTATTTTGATTTAAGGACAGATCCTAGAAAATTAGTTCCTCAAGCAAAATCTGTAATTACCTTTTTATTTAATTATTATAATCCTCAAAAACAATCAGATAAGAATGCTCCAAAGATATCTATGTATTCTTATGGAAATGACTACCATAAAGTAATAAAGAAAAAACTTAGAAATTTAGAACAATTTATTGTAGATAATTTTGGAGATATTTCAATTAGAGGTTTTGTAGACTCTGCGCCAGTTATGGACAAGGCATGGGCAGAAAAAAGTGGATTAGGTTGGATAGGAAAGCACAGTAATTTAATAAATAAAGAAAAAGGGTCTTATTTTTTTATTGCTGAGCTAATTCTTGATTTAGAATTAGAAACAGATTTGCCCATAAAAGATTATTGTGGTACTTGTACAAAATGTATAGACGCATGCCCTACAGATGCTATTATTGATCCTTACGTTGTAGATGGTTCTAAATGTATTTCATATCTCACTGTAGAGTTAAAAGAGGAAATAATTCCTAGAGAATTCCATGGGAAAATGGATAACTGGATGTTTGGTTGTGATGTATGTCAGCAAGTTTGTCCTTGGAATAAATTTTCAATCCCTCACTCTGAACCTCTTTTTAATCCCTCAGTTAACTTATTAGATTACACGAATAAGGATTGGGAAGAACTCAAAGAGGAAACTTTTAATCAACTGTTTAAACACTCTGCAGTAAAAAGAACTAAGTTTACGGGCCTTAAAAGAAATATTAATTTTTTAAAATCTTAGTATATGAGATTCCATTGGATAACACTGATCATGATTTATCTAGTGATAATCGCAGGTTCTATTGTTAGAATTACAGAGTCTGGAATGGGATGTCCAGATTGGCCTAAATGTTTTGATCAATATATTCCACCTACAAATAAAAGCGATTTACCAAACGATTATCAAGCTTATTATTCTTCAGTTAGAGAAAAAAAGATTCAAAAATTCACCGTATTTTTATCAAGAATAGGACTGGAGGATAAAGCTAAATTAATTAAGGCTGATAAATCACTATTGTACGAACAACCATTTAATGTTTGGAATACTTGGTTTGAGTATATAAACCGTTTAATTGGAGCTTTAGCTGGATTATTTATAGTTGGAGGTTTTATTTATGCTTTACTTCAAAAAAAAGATAAATTAATTAAGGGTATTTTAGGATTTGGGTTAATTCTGCTGACCTTTTTTCAAGCTTGGTGGGGTTCAATGGTTGTTGCAACTAATATTGTTCCTTGGGTTTTAACAGTTCATATGGTTATCGCAGCTTTAATGATTGCATGGCAAATACTAATAATTTCAAAATGGAGTAAATCAGTAACTACTATTTCAAGAACCATGAAGATTTTTGCTCTTATAGGAGTAATATTTTTTTTATTTCAAATAATTATGGGGACTCAAGTAAGACAAATAGTAGACCATTGGTTAGATTCTAACTCAAGAAGTGATCTAATTTTAGAAAACTTTAGAATTTTTATTTCTCACAGATCAATGGCATTAATTATCGTATTGTATTGTATTTTTTTAGTAGGGTATTCATTTTTAAAGAAACAGAAGCTATTAGAAATTAATATTTTTTTTGTAAGTGTTTTAATTGAAGCTATTGTAGGTAAAGTTTTGGCAGATTACCATCTTCCGCACCTCCTTCAGCCGATACATTTATTTTTAGCTATGGTTTCTTTTGGATGTATGACCAGGGTTCTTTTTAACTATAAGCTTTCTTAAAAATTGAAGAATTTCAATTATATAATTCCTCTTTTATTTCTATGCTGCTGTAAAAATGATCACCAAATGATCTATTCAAAAATAGATGGATTGAATCATCAAGAAATTTTAAATGGAAAAGAATCTGCTGAAAGATATTCATTAGAACTTATTTATAAAATAGATACCACCTTGTCAGATAATTATTTTAATATTTTCATTGAAAGGCTCAATAATGGATCCAAAATATGGAAACCGTATTATTTAAATGCTTTATCTATGTATTGTAATAAAATAGATGACGAACAAAACCTTCTTCTAGAGGCAGCAATATTTAATTACCTACTATATAATCCTAAAGAATATCTTGAAAATATTGAAAAAATGAGTTTGGAAAAAAGTGATTGTTTTTTAGAAAAAATGGCATCTTATGTTCAAGAGTATTTAAGTCAAAATGAAATTACCATAATCAGTATGAAAAATGTAGCTCAAAAATATTGTGACGACTGTAAAGATCATGAAATTAAGCTACTCTATAACTATTTAGATTTAGCTAATAAATATCAAACTAAGTAACTATTTACTATTTAAAAACACATATGGAATTAGCATTTCTTCTAATGAAATTCCACCATGTTGAAAAGTATCATTATATAGATTGGCAAAATGATGATAGTTATTAGGATATACAAAAAAATGATTCTCTTTAGCAAAGACATAAGAACTACTTAGCGCATTTTTAGGAAGCAATATCTTTTCTGGGTGTAGTACTTCCATTACGTCTTTTTTATTGTAAGACAAATTTTTAGAAACTTTATACCTCATATTACTATTAATTTGTTTTGGCCCCATTATTTTGGAAGCATTTTTAACTCTAATTGTTCCATGATCTGTTGTGAGAAAAACTTTACATGAATTTTTGCTCATCTTTTTCATCATTTCGTACAACGGAGAATGTTTAAACCAACTTAAGGTTAATGATCTATAAGCAGATTCGTCTTCTGCTAACTCTTTAATAACATCCATTTCCGTTCTAGCATGGGAGAGAGTATCTACAAAATTATAAACGATAGTATTTAAATTATTTTGAAGTAGGTTGTTAAAATTATTTAATAGTCTTTTACCTTTATTAAGATTGGTAATTTTATTGTAGGAGGACTTTAAGTTAAGTGAGTTTCTTTGCAGATTATCATTTAAGAAAAATTCCTCATATAAGTTTTTGCCTTCTTCATCTTCTTCATCTACCCATTTTTGCGAAAAACGGTTTTTAATTTCTAATGGCATTAATCCAGCAAATAATGCATTTCTTGAATACTGAGTAGTAGTAGGTAAGATACTACAATAAACATCTTCCTTTTCAATCGTGAATAATTCTTCGATTATTGGCTTAATGATGAGCCATTGGTCCAGTCTTAGATTGTCTATTACTACTAGAAAATAATTTTCTTCTTTGAGTTTTGGAAACAATGTATTTTCTAAAAGATTATGACTTAAAATAGTGGATGGTTCAGCTAAAATGTCTGAATAATTATTAGTAATGTACTTACTAAAAATTTGATTAGCTTCCTCTTTTTGCATATTAAATATTTCTGACATATTCTCATCAGAGTTTTCTAATTGTAATTCCCAAAAGTTTAATTTTTTAAATAAATCTATCCATTCGGGTAAGTTCATAGAGTTATTTAGATCATTACTTATTTCTCTGAAGTTTTGTTGATAGGAAGTGGTGTTATTCTCACTAATTAGTCTTTTACTATCAATTTGTTTTTTAATAGCCATTAAAATCTGATTAGGATTTACGGGTTTTATGAGATAGTCGGATATTTGTTTTCCAATAGCCTCTTCCATAATCATCTCCTCTTCACTTTTTGTAATCATAATAATGGGGACATTGGGTTGAATTTTTTTAATTTTCTCCAATGCAGTTAGTCCACTCATCCCTGGCATATTCTCATCAAGAAAAACAATATCAAAGTAATTTTTTTTAAATTCTTCTATTGCCTCATTTCCAGAATTTACAGCTAAAACTTCATGTTTTTTATTCTCAAGGAAAATTATATGAGGTTTTAAACTCGTTATTTCATCGTCTGCCCAAAGTATTCTTGCCACTTTTATTGATTTAATTAGATTTGCTTTAACTTAAAGATACAAAATGGATATAAAATCAATTAGTAAAATTATTAACGATCCTGTTTATGGATTTATTACATTGAATAAAGGAATTTTATTGAATATTGTTGACCATCCATATTTCCAAAGATTATCGAGGATAAAACAATTAGGATTAACTTATCTAGTTTATCCAGGTGCCCATCATACAAGATTTCACCACGCTGTAGGAGCGGCACATCTAATGACTCAAGCAATTCAAACTTTGAAAAAAAATGGGGTTTTAATAAATAAAGAAGAAGAAGAAGCCGTAATTCTTGCAATTTTATTGCATGACATAGGCCATGGTCCATTTTCTCATGCATTAGAAAATAGCTTCGTAAAAGGAATTTCTCATGAAGATATTTCTGTAAAATTCATGAATTCTTTAAACCAAGAATTCGATGGAGCATTAGATTTAGCATTACAGATTTTCCAAGATAAATATCCTAAAAGATTTTTACACGACTTAGTTTCTTCCCAATTAGATATGGATAGGCTTGATTATTTAAAAAGAGATAGTTTTTTCACTGGAGTTTCTGAAGGAGTTGTAAGTAACCAAAGAATAATCAAAATGTTTCATGTAGTTAACGATGAAATAGTAATTAAGGAAAAAGGAATATATTCTATTGAAAAATTTATTGTAGCTCGAAGACTCATGTATTGGCAAGTTTATTTACATAAAACAGTTTTATCTGCAGAGTTTTTGTTAGCTAAAATTATAGAAAGGGCAAGAGAGCTAATAAATAATGGTGAAAAATTATTGGTTCTTTCTAGTATAAAATATTTTTTTGAAAACACCATTCATAAAGAGAATATTTCTGAGTACGATTTTCTAACTGCTTTTTCAAAATTAGATGATTATGATGTTTTATCTTCTGTAAAAGTTTGGGCTGATAGTAGTGATCAAGTAATTTCAAAGCTTAGTCAAATGCTAATCAACAGAAAGCTATTAAAAGTAAAAATAAGTCACCATAAATTTACTAATGACGAAATAGAAGAGACAAAACAATATCATCAAAAAAAACTAGGATTTAGTAATCTTGAAATGAATTATTTTGTTTTTCAAAATCAAATGACCAATAATGCATATGATCCAAGAAAAGATGAAATTAAAATCCTTTTTAATAATGGAACATTAAAAGATATTACCCTTGCCTCAGATAATTTAAATATTAGTGCGCTTTCTAAACCTGTTAAAAAATATTATTTATTTGCACCAAACTTTTAATTCATAGTCATTATTTGATCTTATTTCTTAATTTTAAATATAAATGAAATTCACATCTCAACAAATTGCAGATCTAATAAATGGTAAAATTGAAGGAGATAAGAATATATTAGTAAATAAGTTTTCAAAAATTGAAGATGCTCAAACTAACTCCTTATCTTTTTTAGCTAATCCTAAATATGCATCTTATATATATAAAACTAAGGCAAGCGTAGTGTTGGTTAACTCTAGTTTTGTGCCCTCACTCCCATTACCTAAAACCCTTACACTAATTCGAGTAGAGAATGCTTACGAAAGTTTAGCTGAGTTATTAAGATATTATGACAATTTACAGCAAAGACCCCAGGGAATAGAGCAGCCAGTTTTTATTCATGAATCTGCAGAAATTGGAAAATCAGTTTACATAGGTGCTTTTTCTTATATTTCAGAAGGGGTAATAATTAAAGATAATGCGCAAATTCATTCCAACACTTATATTGGCAAATCCTCTTCAATCGGTGAAAACACGGTTCTTTATTCAGGAGTTAAAATTTATCAAAACACCTTATTAGGAAATAATTGCGTTATTCATTCCAATTCTGTTATAGGTTCAGACGGTTTTGGCTTTGCCCCAAATAAGGATAATGAGTATACAAAAGTATCTCAAATTGGAAATGTTGTTATTAGAGATCATGTAGAAATTGGTGCAAATACTACTATAGATCGTGCAACAATAGGATCTACAGTCATCAATAAGGGTGTCAAAATTGACAATCTAGTTCAGATAGCTCACAATGTTGAAATTGGAGATAATACAGTTATTGCAGCTCAAACGGGTATTGCTGGATCCTCAAAAATTGATAGAGATGTGATGATTGGTGGCCAAGTAGGGATAAGTGGTCATCTTAAAATCTCTAAAGGAACTAAAATTGCTGCTCAAAGTGGAATAACTAAATCTATTTTAAAGGAAAATTCAATATTACAAGGGACTCCTGCTTTTGACTCTAATAAATATAAAAGAAGTTTTATATTGTTTAGAAATTTTCCTCAATTGAAAAAAGAAATTGAAAAAATTCAGTCAGAACTTTATATGAATAAAAAATGAATACTCAGAAAACGTTAAGAGATTCAATTAAGTTTAAGGGAGTTGGCCTTCATACAGGCTGCAATGTAAATATGATTTTAGAACCAGCTAAAGAAAACTATGGAATTAAGTTTCAAAGAATTGACATTGAAAAATCTCCAATAATTGCCGCAAATATTGATTTTGTAAATGAGACACAAAGAAGTACGACACTTGAAAAAGATGGAATTAAAATAGTTACTGTTGAACATTTAATGTCAGCACTCTATGCATTAGGAGTTACTAATGTTTTGATCAAATTAGATAATCTTGAAGTCCCTATTTTAGATGGCAGTGCTAAATATTTTGTAGAGGGAATTCAAAAAGTAGGATTAAAAGTTCAAAATGCACCATTAAAAATTATAAAACTCCCGGATTCAATTCAATATACCGATAAAGAATCTGGATCCGAAATTCTATTTGTACCGGCTAATAATTTTACACTTTCTGTTGTATTAGACTATGAAAATCCAGTGCTAGGAACTCAATATGCTGAAATAAGAGATTTTGATAATTACACTGAAGAAATAGCTACATGTAAAACATTTGTTTTATTAACTGAGCTCGAAAAACTTTCTCAAGCGGATCTTATTAAAGGAGGAGATTTACATAATGCAATCGTTCTACTTGATAGAGATGATATAAAAGTTAAAGACATTAAAAAACTAGCTCACTTACTTGGGAAAGATGATTCAGATATTCAAGTTAATGGAAACGTTTTAAATAATTGCGAATTACAATATTACAATGAACCAGCAAGACATAAATTATTGGACGTAATTGGTGATTTAGCATTAATTGGAATGCCTATTATGGGCCATATTATTACTAAAAAGCCAGGACATAAACTCAACACCTCATTTGCTAAAATTCTTAAAAAAGCCATGAAAGAACAAGAACAAAAACCCAAACAATTTGATTTAACAAAAAAACCTTTGTACGATATTGTAGATATAGAAAAGATGTTACCTCACAGATACCCCTTTTTATTAATTGATAAAGTAATGGAAATTACTGATAATGGAATTATTGGGGTGAAGAATGTAACAATGAACGAAAATTATTTTATGGGACATTTTCCAAGTAACCCTGTAATGCCTGGAGTTCTTCAAATTGAAGCTATGGCTCAAGCAGGCGGAATTTTTTCATTAAGCAAGGTAAAAGACCCCCATCTTTATTCCACTTATTTCATGAAAATAGATAATGTTAAGTTTAAAAGAAAAGTAATACCTGGAGATACCGTAGTTTTTGAACTTAATTTAATTTCTCCTATAAGAAGAGGCCTTGTTCATATGAGAGGAAAGGGATACGTTAACGGAGTAATCTGTATTGAGGCAGAAATGCTTGCCCAGGTCGTGAAAGATAGAGAAGAAAAGAATTAATTTTTTAAAGAATATAGATAATGAATAACATCCCCCTAACTAATATTCATCCCAAGGCTAAAATTGGTAAGAATGTTAAAATTGAGCCTTTTGCAACGATTTATGAAGATGTGGAAATTGGTGATAATTGTTGGATTGCATCTAATGCGGTAATAATGAATGGAGCTAGAATAGGAAATAATTGTAAAATTTTTCCTGGTGCTGTAGTTTCCGCGGAATCTCAAGATTTAAAGTATAAAGGAGAGTATGCAGTAACCGAAATTGGTGACAATACAACTATTAGAGAATATGTAACTATCCATAAAGGTACATCGGATAAAAAAACAACAAAAGTTGGCAGCAATTGTTTATTAATGTCATACGTACATGTTGCTCATGACTGTATAATTGGAGATAACGTTGTAATAGCCAATTTGGTGCAATTAGCTGGACATGTAATAATAGGTGACTGGGTAATAATTGAAGGAACTGCCGCAATTCAGCAATTTGTTCAAATAGGGCAACATGCTTTCATTGCAGGAGGGTCATTAGTTAGAAAAAATGTTCCTCCCTATGTTAAGGCTGCAAGAGAACCTCTTTCTTACATTGGAGTAAATACTATAGGGCTAAGAAGAAGAGGATTCAATGATCAGCAAATCATAAATATAGAAGATATTTACAGGGTAATATATGTTCAAAATAGTAATATGACTACTGCTTTAAGAGTGGCGGATTTAGAAATTCCTATTTCTGATGAAAAAGAGGTGATTCTCGATTTTATTAGCAATTCTACAAAAGGAATTATGAGAGGGCTGAGTTAATTAAATTATTCTAGTTCTGTTTTTATAACTTGTAGTACTTTCATATTATCTCTATTCATGATATAAGTAATTAATGATAAGTTGTCCACTTTATAAGTGGAATCCAAATTGGGATTTGGTAATTGATAAGAAAAATCATTGTAAATTACAGAATCTTGTCTTACTAAACCATCAATAATGGATGTTCCCCATGTATTATTGATGTTGTCAGATAATATTGCGTGATGATGGTAGTTAGTATCAACTATCCCTGCATTAAATTTTTGAGGAGAGACTACATCATCTCTTATCAAATAAATTACTAAGTGATAATTGCCATTAAGATCATTTATTACAGAAGTTTCACTATGAATAAACAATCCATTTGTAGAAGGGAAATAAAAATATTTTACTTGAACATTTATATCTAATGTGTTATTAATCTCATTATTTACTCCATTTCCCCAACCACTACTAAAATACCAAACACTGTTAGAAATTCCCCCATCGTTTCTATTAATTGTACCCATTGGATTCCCTAAAAAACCACTCATTTCACTTCCTCTTACATATTCGTTACCAGCCTCTGTTTCATAATTCTCAGTAAATAAATTATCAGTGGCTTGAAAAGATCCATCTTCACTTGCATGAATAGACGCTACGATTACATTTAAAACACTGTCCTGTTCTAAATCTTTTGCTATCTGTGCGGCAGCGGGACAGTTAGTACATTTATGCCCAGTATAATCTTCTAAAAGTATTCCTTTCGAATTTGGGTTAATTCCCCATTCATTTTCAGGATTGGCAACATCATAATACTGAGTGAAATAATTTAAAGGATCACCAGGAAAAAGTGATAAATCAAATTTTCCATACTCTTCTGCTATAGGAGTTTCAATTTTATCACATGAGTAAAAAACTAGAATTAATAAGTAAATAAATAATTTTTTCATTTTAGAAACTTGAAGTAAATGAAAATGTTAATCCATTTGAAGCTGGAACAGCTCTACAAACTCCCCCCACACAAAAAACACCAGCTCTTTGCTTTCCGTATTGTAAAGAAAATCTATGAGAACCATTTATGAAACCTCCAGAAATTAACCCGTAATGAATTCTTTTATTAATATCTTCATTTCCAGAGTTGTATTGATCCAAAACTGCAACATACCAATGAGGACTAAATGTATACTCAATTTGTCCAAATAACCAATCGCCTTTATCATTGTTGGTCCACATGGCTTGAGTTTCAAATCTTAGAGAATGATGTCTATTAATCTTATAAGTTAAATCCATTACAGCAATTTGTGCGTAGATCATTTTATAATAACCAGCAACTTTTACAGCATCATCATTAAATATGAAATTGAAATAGTTTAAATTTAGACTAAATTTCTTATTTATTTTTCTTTTAATTTCAACATTAAAATCTTGAAGCAGAATGCTATCAGATCTTGCAAAAAATGAGGTTGTATAACTATTCCTAGAAGTTTCCATATCATTGATAAAGTTTCTTTCAGGAACATAGGCCGTTGCAAAATTTATTGCAATAGAAGTTCCATATCTTCCACCTAAATAAGTTTTTTTTGGTATTTTATAAAGTAGATCTAATTGGTATGCTATTTCACCATAAAAATTAGTTGCATAAGGGTATAAAGTTGCTGCAAGATTATAGGTATGTTGTTTAGTAAGAGCGGGTAAATATCCTATTAAAAGGTCTGTAGGACCTACATTTACATTAGTTGATCTCCAGAGCATGTTATCCATATGCTTTGCTGATAAATCAATTGCAAATCCTTTGGTTGAATATCCAAGATTAAAAAGTAAGCCCTCACCATTTTTGTAAATGTAGTTGAAGTTTGCATCTTGATTGTCAGGATACGGATCATTTATTTTATGAACATATTCACCGCTAAATCGAATTTTTTGATACCTTAAATTCAACCTTAAACAAGAGGCACCAACATTTTTAGGCATATTAAATAATGCAGTATTATTGTCAGTATTAAATTTACTAACAAAACTTCCACCAAGTGTTGCTTTTAATTTCCATGAATTACTAGAATCCAATAATTCATTGAAGTTTACTTCACCATCGAAAGCTCTTATAATTCCGTTTCCATTAACTAGTTTATCTTCGAATTTAAATCTTTGTTTTCCAATCATTCCCTTAAGATATATACCCTTTATAGGTTCATATATGAGCCTTATACCGTCTAAGGCATTATCAATCCCTAGCTGCCTTTCTTCATAAGCTCTGAAAATCATGCCACTTCCAAATTGGTCGTAAAAGTTCCCAATTGTAACTCCAACACCATCACCACTCCACGACATATATCTATAGCCAATACCTGTACCATTAAATGAAGTAGGGTACCCTTCTAAAGTATTCAAATAACTTTCATACCGAATTCCAGCTCTAAAATCGCCTTTTTGGTAATTAACGTTAGCAAATCCATTAAAGCCATACAAATGTTCAGGAAGTGCAGCATTAATCAGGGTGTCTTCCTGATAATATTGACCTATTGCTTGTATATTTCCAGAAATTATTCCGGGAGGGGAGTTATCTTGGGCTAAAGAAGTAAGATCTAGTAAATTGAAGATTATTAAAATAAAGAAAAATTTAATTTTCATTTACTTAATTTAAGAAGCTCTTCATATAATTCTTCTTCATCTCCAGGAGAATAATTATTATGATCCCAAACTATTTTTCCGCTGCCATTAACCAAAAAAGTGTGCGGAACATTATTTACATTCATAGCTCTTTTATAATCACCATTTGGATCTAGAAGAACCATATATTCCCAGCCTTGAGCATTAATATAAGGCTCTACTCTTGTACTAGATCTAGCATCATCAATAGAAATAGCAATTAGTTGAACACCTGTTTCATCTACCCAATCATCATATTCTTCTGCTATAGTGTTCAGTTCTGCTTTACAAGGTTTGCACCAAGTAGCCCAAAAACTTATAATCATTGGCTTTCCATTGTTGGAGTATTTAGATAAATTCTTGGTATCTCCATTTACATCCTTAAGATTTATATTAGGTAATTGGCTGTAGCTAAAAAGTACAATTGAGCTATACAGGAAAATAGAAATAATTTTTTTCATGAGATGAAATTAAAGTAAATTAATGTGTAAAATACTTAATTGTTGTGAATATAATAATAATCTTACAAATAAGATTTAACAAGACAGTCAAACTACTAACGCAAACATAAAATAGCTATATTTGATAAAAACAAGTTATGAAGCATATTTTAATTTCATTATCATTTATTTTTTCTAGTTTATTTTGTATTGGCCAAATAGATATTTTATGGGACGATGATCCTGGAGTTATTTATAATGGACAGACTATTAATATTGTAAAAGATTATGCAGGCTTTGATGTTTATATGCATTGTCAAAATAATACTGGATCTGCTGTAGATATCAACTTTAGAAGAGTTATTCTTAGTAATAATGACAGCATATTTAGTGATCAATTTTGCGATAATAACTTGTGTTATTCTTGCTTTGGAAGCGATTGGACTACTCCTGCACTAAATCCCTTACAAAATGGAGATTCTTGTTTAATGAAGCCAACATTTTATTTTTCAAATGGAGGTAATGTTCAGATTAGATATTATATCTTGGACATAAATGACAACCCAATAGATTCTGTTGATGTTAACATAATGAATTCTGTAGGTATTGAAGAAAGTAATAATCCAATTTCGGTTTACCCAAATCCAATTAATTCTTTCTTAAATATTGATTTGTCTCTAAATTCTTATAATGCTGTAAATCTAAAGATACACGACTTAAAAGGCAAAGATATTTTGAACTTAAATTTAAAATCAGATCAAAATAGCATAAATTTAAATGATCTTAATTCAGGAATTTATTTGTATAAAATCTATAATGAAGATAATTTGCTAAAAAAAGGGAAATTTATCAAAAAATAAATTCTCTGTATTTTTAGAGTAGATCATTAACATTTATTTGTTACACTTTTTACTTGTATCTTGTTTAGTATTCTTACTATATGTTTAATTTAGCTTTTCATATAGTTTTATGTCAGAAAAAAAGTTTAAAAAAGATGCTCTTGAATACCATAGTTCAGGAAGAAAAGGAAAAATAGAGGTTGTACCTACTAAACCCTATACTTCTCAAAGAGATTTATCGTTAGCCTACTCCCCTGGTGTTGCAGAACCTTGTTTAGCTATTAATAAAAATAATGACAATGTATACAAGTATACTTCTAAAGGCAATTTAGTAGCAGTAATTTCCAATGGAACAGCTGTATTAGGTTTGGGTGATATTGGGCCAGAAGCATCTAAACCGGTAATGGAGGGAAAAGGATTACTATTCAAAATTTTTGCAGATATAGACGTGTTTGATATAGAAGTTAATGAAACTAATGTGGATAAATTTATAGAAACTGTGAAAGCTATTGCTCCAACTTTTGGAGGAATAAATTTAGAGGACATCAAAGCTCCAGAAGCTTTTATTATTGAAGAACGTTTAAAACAAGAGCTAGACATTCCTATAATGCATGATGATCAACATGGAACTGCAATCATATCGTCGGCAGCACTGTTAAATGCTTTAGAAATTGCTAAAAAAAAGATTGGGAAAGTTAAAGTTGTAGTTAGCGGAGCAGGTGCATCTGCACAATCTTGTGTTAAGTTATATATATCATTAGGAGTAAAAAAAGAAAATATTTTCATGTACGATTCAAAAGGACTGATACATCATTCTAGAATAAATCAATTGGATGACAACAAGAAACTTTTCATGCAAAAAGGGGCCTTTCCAACTCTTGAAGAAGCATTTAATAAAGCCGATGTTTTTTTAGGTCTTTCAAAGGGGGGGATAGTCAATGAATCTATGATTAAGAAGATGGCTAAAAACCCTATTGTATTTGCATTGGCTAACCCAAACCCTGAAATTGAATATGATTTAGCTTTGAATACAAGGGATGATTTAATTATGGCAACTGGGAGGTCGGATCATCCTAATCAAGTTAACAACGTACTTGGATTCCCCTATATTTTTAGAGGTGCACTGGATGTAAGAGCTACTAAAATTAATGAAGAAATGAAACTAGCAGCTGTTAAAGCAATTGCATTATTAGCCAAAGAACAAGTACCAGACGAAGTAAATGAGGCGTATGATGCAAAAAGTATTTCATTCGGTCGAAAACAAATTATTCCCAAACCATTAGATCCTAGATTAATATATTGGGTTGCCCCTGCTGTAGCTAAAGCGGCAATGGATTCTGGTGTTGCAAAAAAACCAATAAAAGACTGGAAAAAATATGAGTTAGAACTAATGGAAAGATTAGGCTTAGGAAACAAACTAATCAGAAATTTAACATCTAAAGCTAAAGCAAGTCCAAAAAAAGTAGTTTTTGCTGAAGCTGATAATTATAAAATTTTGAAAGCTGCAGAAATGGCTTTAGAAGAAGGTATAGCCGTTCCTATTCTATTAGGAAAAAGACAGAAAATTCAAAAAATCATTGACGAATATAATTTAGATTTATCCGACTGTGATATAATTGACCCAAGGGATGAAAGTGAATCTAAATTTAGAGAATCTTTTGCAGAAATTTTACATAAAAAGAGAAAGAGAAGAGGGCTTACTTTTTATGAAGCAAAAAAACTGATGAGAGAAAGAAATTATTTTGCTTCTGCAATGGTTGAAAAGGGACTGGCAGATGTGATGATTTCTGGACTGACAAGAAGTTACAAAGATTCTATCAGACCTGCTTTAAGAGTAATTGGGGTTGAAGATGGGCTTAATAAAATAGCAGGAATGTATATTTTGATTAGTAAAGATGGACCTATGTTTTTTGCAGATACTACGATAAATATTAACCCCTCAGTTGAAGAAATAGTTGATATTACTTTACTAGTTGCTAAGACTGTAAAACAGTATAAAATTAATCCTAAAATAGCCCTTTTAAGTTATTCAAATTTTGGATCTAATGAAGCGGAAGATGCTATTAAAATGAGAGAAGCAACTAATATTCTGCATAAAAATCATCCTGATTTAATTATAGATGGAGAACTTCAAGCCAACTTTGCCCTAAATAAAGAATTAATTAATGATTTTTTCCCGTTTTCATTATTATCTGATAATAGCGCAAACACATTAATCTTTCCAAACTTAAGCTCAGGTAATATAGCTTACAAATTAGTAAAAGAAATGAGTCAAAATGAAGCTATTGGCCCAATACTACTTGGGATGAAAAAGCCAGTTCATGTACTTCAAATTGGTTCTTCAGTGAGAGAAATTTTAAATATGATTACACTTGGTGTAGTAGACGTTCAAAACCGTAAATAGTTGTTATGATTGCACACATTGAAGGAATTCTTGAATCTAAAACAACATCTAATGTTATTATTGATGTAAATGGTGTAGGATATTCATTAAACATTTCTCTAAACACCTACGACTCATTACCTTCAAAAGGCAAATTAAGGCTTTATAGTCACTTAATTGTAAGAGAAGATGCACATATATTGTTTGGCTTTGCAGAAGAAGATGAAAGATTGATGTTTAGAGAGTTAATTAATGTATCTGGTGTGGGAGCAAGTACAGCTCTTATGATTTTATCCTCTATGAAGCCCTCAGATGTAGTAACAGCTGTAGATCAAAGTGATGTTAATGCTTTTAAGAGTGTTAAAGGAATTGGGCTTAAATCTGCTCAGAGAATAATTGTAGATCTTAAAGGTAAATTAGCTAAAATAGAATCTAATAATGAATTTTTATCTCCTCAAGGCAATACCTACAAGAATGAAGCGTTATCTGCATTGACAGTTTTAGGGATTGACAAAAAGAAAGCTTCGAATACTATAGACGAAATTCTAAAAAATAATGAAATATCTTCTGTTGAAGAGCTTATTAAAAAAACACTTAAAGCTGTTTAAAATAACAAGTTGCAAAATATTTCCATTTTTAGTAAATCATATTTATTAATTGTTTTAATTCTCTTTTTAGGGTTAAATATTAAAGCATATCATTATCCAACTGTCCCAAAAACAGCATTAGATTCTCCAGAAATTGATTTAATTTTTCCCATTAATGATCCTTTAGATCCCACAAATTTTTCTTTAGGGTTAATTGATTTTAATCTGCCCTTAAACATTCAAAATAATATTAATTATGATCCTATAACAGGTCAATATATTTATAATTCCTTATTAGGTGACACATTAAATTTTAGACCCTCAAGTGAGGTGTCTTTAAAGGACTATTTAAAATTACAACATCAACAATCTATGACTGATTTTTGGAAAAAAAAATTAGATGAAATTTCAGATTATAAATATAAAAATATAGAGGACGAGGTAAAAATTAACGATCCACCACCGAAGAAAATTTTTGGTAGTGATTTTGTAGAAATCAGACCCCAAGGATCTGCAGAATTGAGTTTTGGTCTTAATTCATCTAGAACGGATAATCCAGTTTTACCAGAAAGAAATAGAAGTTTAACAACTTTCGATTTTGACCAGAAAATTCAAATGAATCTTACTGGAAAAATTGGCGATTTAATGGATTTAGGATTTAATTATAATACTGAAGCAACTTTTGATTTTGATAATCAACTTAACTTAGACTACTCTGGTAAAGAAGATGATATTCTTCAAAAGTTAGAAGCAGGAAATGTTACACTACCCTTAAATAGTACGCTAATTTCTGGAAGTCAAAGTTTATTTGGAATTAAATCCGAACTAAAATTTGGGAAGTTGACAGCTACCACGGTGCTCTCTCAGCAAAAAGGACAAAAAAAAGAAATTGAAGTTTCCGGCGGGGCACAACTTAATGAGTTTGAAATAAATGCAGATAATTATGAAGAGAACCGTCATTTTTTCTTAAGTTTTTTTTATAGAGACACTTATGATCAATCAATGAAAACACTCCCAATAATTACATCTGGAGTTCAAATTCAAAGAATTGAGGTATGGGTAACTAATAGAAACAATACAATTCAGAACACAAGAAATATTTTATGTTTTACAGATTTGGGAGAGCCAAAAATAAGTCAGTTGGAAAACCCTTCATGGATTAGTGGTGGATATACAGTACCAGATAATTTTCATAATAGTCTTTATAATAATATTAACACAAATTCTAATGTTCGGAATTATGTAAATGCTAGTAATGAGCTTTCAGGACCTAATTATAATATGGAGCAAGGAATTGAATTTGAAAAAGTTGAAAATGCCAGAATGTTAGGACAAAATGAATTCAGTTATAATTCATTATTAGGGTTTATTTCTCTAAATCAATCCTTAAATAATGACCAGGTTCTTGGAGTGGCTTACCAATACACTTATGCGGGGAAAACCTATCAAGTTGGCGAACTATCTACAGATGGTGTAGCTGGACAAAGTGCACTTTTCTTAAAGTTATTAAAATCAACAGTAAGAAATCCAAAGAAAAAATTATGGGATTTAATGATGAAAAATGTTTATTCTATTGGTGCTTATCAAGTAGATCCAAATAATTTTAGATTAGATATTTGGTATAATAACCCCTCAACATCTATCGATATTAATTATATTCCAAAGCCAGGGGTTGATGATAAGCTACTAATTCAACTTTTAGACTTAGATAGATTAAATCAACAACAGCAATTATATCAAGATGGTTTATTTGATTTTATTCCTATAACATCCACCCAAGGAAAAATTGTTAATGGAGGAACCATCAATCCAAGAAATGGCAGGCTATACTTTACTACAATTGAGCCTTTTGGAAAAACAATAGAGCAAAAAATGTTGAATGAAGGAATATCCTCTTCTATAATTCAAAAAGTAGCCTTTACTCAATTATATGATAGTACTAAAACAGCTGCTCAACAACTTCCAGAACTTAACAGATTTAAAATTAAAGGCACCTATCAATCATCAGTAAGTTCTGAAATTTCATTAAATGCTATGAATATTCCTCAGGGCTCTGTTGTGGTAACTGCTGGGGGTCAAATTTTGACTGAAGGTGCTCAGTATATGGTAGATTATAATTTAGGGAGAGTTAAAATTCTTGATGACGGTATATTAAGTTCTGGAACCCCCATTAAAATATCCCTTGAAAGTAATTCTTTATTCAGCGTTCAGATGAAAACCTTACTGGGGACACACTTAGATTATAAAATAAATAAAGATGCAAATATTGGGGCCACTATTTTAAAATTAAAAGAAAGACCTCTTACTCCAAAGGTCAATGCTGGAGATGAGCCTATTTCAAATACCATGTTGGGACTTGATGGAGGGTTTAAAAAAGAAGTTCCAATTTTAACTAAATGGGTGGATATGTTACCATTTATAGAAACAAAGCAAAAATCAATGGTCAATTTTTCTGGAGAAGTTGCTGCTTTAATTCCAGGGCATAATAAGGCTATAGATATTACTCAAGAAAATGGATCTTCATACATTGATGACTTTGAGGGGAGTCAAAGTGCTATTGATATTAGAACAATTAATAATTGGGTTTTAGCGTCTGTCCCACAAGGTCAACCAGATTTATTTCCTGAAGCGTCGCTATATAATGATATTAATTATGGAAAGAATAGAGCTAAATTTTCATGGTATGTTATTGACCCTTTATTTCATAGTAAAACATCTTCTCTAACTCCAGGCCATATTAAAGGTTCAGATCTCCAAAAAAATCATTTAATGAGACAAGTATTAGTAGATGAAGTATTTCCGAATAAACAATTGGGAACTGGACAATTAACCAATATCCCCGTATTTGATATTTCCTATTACCCAAAAGAAAGAGGTCCCTATAATTTTGATGTGGAACCAAGTAATTATAGTTCTGGTTTAAATCCATTAAATGGAGAATTGAATAATCCAGAAACTAGGTGGGGTGGGGTAATGAGAACATTGACAACTAATGATTTTGAAGCAGCTAATATTGAGTTTATTCAATTTTGGGTAATGGACCCATTTAATGAGGATTCAGAAAACAGTTCTGGAGGAGAATTTTACTTTAATTTAGGAAATGTTTCGGAAGATCTCTTAAGAGACGGAAGAAAATCATTCGAAAACGGATTACCTCCAGATGGAGATTACGATGCATATTCTAACGAATTAGAATATACTTCATGGGGAGTTGTTCCTAACACTCAAGTAGTGGTGAACGCCTTCAATAACAACTTGTCGTCTAGACAATTTCAAGATATTGGTTTTGACGGTCTTTCCGATAATCAGGAGCTATCTTATTTTGACAATTATGTTTCTAAAATTCAAAATCATATTTCAGACCCCAATATAATATCAAAATTCATTAAGGATCCATCTGGAGATAATTACAATTATTATAGGGACGATGACTACGACCTTGAAGAATTAAATATTAGAGATAGATATAAAAATTACAATAATCCCGATGGCAATTCTCCCACTTCCGAAATGTCAGATACTATGAATGCAGATCGCTATCCTACTTCTGCCTCTACTCTTCCTAACGTAGAAGATATTAATTTGGATAATAATCTAAGTGAATCGGAGAGTTATTTTCAATATAAAATAGATTTTAAACCTAGCAGGATGGAAGTGGGAAAGAATTTTATTACCGACAAAGTCCAATATATAGATCCAGAGACACAAAAAGAAGTTTATTGGTACCAATTTAGAGTTCCTGTTACATCATTTTCTAAAAGAGTAAATGATATTCAAGATTTTAGATCTATACGTTTTATAAGGATGTTTTTACATGGTTGGAGTGAAAATGTTACTTTAAGATTTGCAAGACTAGAATTAATTCGAGGTGAGTGGAGAAGATATTTAGGTAGTCTGCTTGCAAATGGAGAATATATTCAAAATGAAGAAGCAAATACATTTTTTAATATAAGTGCAGTAAATCTAGAAGATAACGGAACTAGGGACCCTATTAATTATGTTTTGCCCGAGGGTATTATTAGAGAAACTAACTTTCAAACAGCTAATTTAGCTCAACAAAATGAACAAAGTCTGGTACTAGATGTTTGCGGCTTAAAAGACGGAGATTCTAGGGCTATTTACAGAAATGTTAATCTTGACATAAGAAATTATAATAAAATCCAAATGTTTGTTCATGGGGAGTCAAATGCCGGATCTGAACCAATTAATGATAATGAAGCTACTGTGTTTGTAAGATTGGGAACAGATTTTGTCTCTAATTACTATGAATATGAGATGCCGGTTAAAATATCTCCATGGGGGAATAATGCTGCAAGCTCAGTTTGGCCACAGGAAAATAATTTAACTATAAATTTAAATCACCTAAAGGAGTTAAAAAAGAATAGAAACTCTACCGAGTTCAGTAATTTTGATAGATTTACTCGAACAGATCCAGATAATAATAATTCAAATATTACCGTTGTTGGAAATCCTAATTTACAAGGTTTGAAAACCATTATGATTGGAGTTAGAAATCCTAAAAGTAATGATCCAAATAATCAATGGAAACCAGATGATGGATTAGAAAAATGTGTAGAGATATGGGTGAATGAATTAAGGTTAAGTGACTTTAATGAGAATGGAGGATGGGCAGCAATAGGAAGAATGACAGCTAATTTAGCTGATTTTGCAGATGTTGCTCTTTCTGGAAATTATTCAACTCCCGGTTTTGGAAGTATAGAAAAGAGAGTAAGCGAACGTCAGCAAGAGTTTATATATGGTTTTGATGCGTCAAGTACTGTAAAGTTAGATAAGTTTTTTGGCGATCAATCGGGAATAAATTTACCCATGTATGTGGGTTATTCAAGAAATGTAATTAAGCCACTTTACGATCCATTAAGTCCAGACTTATTATTTGAAAAAGAGGTTAATGAAACTGAAAATTTATGGAATAACAGATTCTATAATGGTATTGACCTAACAGAAAGAAAATCTATCAATTTTACAAATATCAAATTTGACAATAAGAAAAAAAATAAGAGTCCCAAAAAAACCAGTTCAAAAAAAGAAGTAATTAAAGAAATAAGTAATGAGAAAGAAGAAATAGTAGAAAAGCCTAAAAAGAAAAAGAAAAGCGCTCAAAAAATTGCTTTACCCTGGGATATTTCTAATTTTAGTTTTAACTATTCTTTTACTGAATTATCTCATAGAGACATTAACACTAGACAGGATTTACAGAGAAACTATTTAGGATCTGTAAACTATTTATATAATAGTAAAGTTCAACCTTTTGAACCATTTAAGAAAAATAAATTTTTAAGAAAATCTAAATGGCTGAGACTGATAAGAGATTTTAATATTTATTTACTTCCAAAACAAATTGCTGTTAGATCTAATATGAATAGAACGTATAATATTTTTTCAACCCGTTATAATTTTCCAGGAGGAGAAAATTTTGAAGTACCTCAATATGGAAAGCAATTTAATTGGGATAGGAATTACGATTTTAAATACGATATCACTAGAAATTTAAAATTTGATTTACAAGCTGCTAACGGAGCCTTTGTTAGAGAAACACCTGGAAGAATAGATTACGGTATTTTTGGTTATGAAGATCAAATTGACCAAGATTTAGTCACTAATAGTTTAAAAACTTTTGGGGAAAACATGAATTATAATCATGTAGGAAATGTATCTTTTAAATGGCCGTTAAAAAATTTTCCACTTACAGATTGGATTTCACTTACAACAAGATATACTGGAAATTTTGATTGGACAAGAGCCCCTTTGGCATTGGATAATGATACTTTATCTATTGGAAATATCGTTCAGAATTCTAGAGTAGTAGCTTGGTCGGGTAAATTAAATTTTATTACACTTTATAATAAAGTACCCTATTTGAAAAAAGTGAATAAAAAATATGGAAATTCTCGAGGGTCTAGATCTAGGAGCAACACAACCAAAGGAGGGCCAAAAGCGAAACAAAGTGGGGAAAAATCAGAAATTGTAAAGAAAAAGAAAGAATCAGAATCAAATAAAATAATTGACCAGTTTGCAAGAATATTAATGTCGATTAAAAGTGTTAATGCCACATTCAATACTAACGATGGAATTATGATGCCTGGATATGCTAATAGAACCAATCTATTGGGAATGGATAATAACTGGCTTGCACCAGGATTAGATTTTATAGTTGGTGGATATCAAGAAAGAGATTTATTGGGTAATAAAACTGATTTAATTTTTGCTCACCATGCTGCACGAAACGATTGGTTAGTAGACACCAATAATTATCAATATATAAGCACTCAATATACTGTTAATCATACTGAAAATATGACATTTAAAGCATCAATAAAACCCATTAAAAGTTTACGGATAGACTTATCTGCTGATAGAAACTTAATGGAAAATAGAACTTCTAATTTAGGATTAGATGCGGATAGAAATTTCGATCTTCTAAATAATCAATTTAATGGCTCCTTTAGTAGTTCTATAATTTCTTGGAGGACAGCTTTTGACCAGGACAAAATGAATGACACGACACTTTCTAATCAAATTTGGGAAAATTTACTCTCTTATCGAGAATCAATATCTAGTTTAATGTCTCAGGCTAATCCGAATGCAAGTAATAATTTAGAAAGCTCAGGGTATTATACAGGTTATGATAGCACTCAGCAAGATGTCATTATTGGATCTTTTATTTGTGCTTATCTTGGAGAGACTCCGAATATTAATAATATTAATCCTTTAAGTAGAAGAATTCCAGTTCCAAATTGGAGGATTACATTTGATGGAATTGGAAAAATTAAAGCACTTAGGAAATACATTAAAAAATTATCATTTACTCATGCTTACAGATCCAATTTTTCAGTTGGAAATTATACAACTAATTTAAATGGACAATGGGACAACAATGGTAATGCCACTGAAACGGATATCGCTGGTAATTTTATTTCTCAAAAGCAAATTATGACTTTAAATATTCTAGAACAGTTTGCTCCTTTGTTGGGTGTAGATCTTACATTATCAAATAATATGTCTGTAAAATTAGAGATCAAAAAAGATAGAAATATTTCCTTGAGTTTAGCAAATAACCAAATTACTGAAATAAAGGGAAGCGAAATAAAATTTGGTTCCGGATATACATGGAGAAAATTATCCCTTCCAGTAAAAATAGCAGGTAAAACTCTGGATCCTAGTGATTTGAGAATGAGATTAGATGTTTCTGTAAGAGATAATAAAACTATTACAAGAAAAATCATAGAAAATCAAAATCAGGCAACTGCAGGTCAACGAGCGGTAAATATTCAGTTTTCAGGAGATTATAACCTCACAAAGCAATTAATGCTTAGAATTTATTTTGATAGAAGGGTAAATACTCCTTTTGTTTCTACTTCTTTTCCAACAGCAAATACTAATGCAGGATTTGCAATTAGATTTCAACTTAGATGATTTTTTTGTTAATTTGCTCAAAAATATTTTATAATGAATGTTCCTAAAGATTTAAAATACACCAAAGACCATGAATGGATCAAAATTGATGGTGAAATTGCTACAATTGGCATTACTGATTTTGCACAAGGAGAATTAGGCGATATTGTTTATGTGGAAGTAGATACAATTGATGAAACATTAGATAAAGAAGAAGTTTTTGGAACTGTGGAAGCTGTTAAAACTGTATCGGATTTATTTATGCCTATTTCTGGAAAAATAATAGAATTTAATGAGTCTTTAGAAGCCAACCCGGAAAAAGTAAATGAAGATCCTTACAATGAAGGTTGGATGATTAAACTTAAAGTAAGTGATAGGTCAGAAGTAGCTGATTTATTATCTCACTCAGATTATGAAAATAGCATAAGTTGAATTCATTTTGGTATGATTATTGGTTTATTACATTTAAATATTAAATTTGCCCAATAGAATGAAACCCAAAAAAAATACAGAAGTAGATGCAGAAGATTTTAAATCTAGAACAGTATATGTTCTTTCAGGTTTAGTTCTCGTTACAGCATTTATTTTATGCCTAGTTGAATATAAGAAAATTGATTTAGCTGGTGCTAGTATAGAATCTTCATTGACAGCACTTGAAGATGAGGAAGTGGTGGAAATTAATCCTAACACTCCACCGCCCCCACCGCCCCCACCGCCACCGCCTGCTCCACCAGAAGAAGTAGAAGTTCTTGAAGAAGAAGACGAAAGAGAAGAAACAAATGTCATTATTATAGATCAGGAAGCCGATATAGATATTGTAATAGAAGTAGAAGAAGAACCTGAGCCTGTTGTAGAACAAATTTTTGATGTAGTCGAAGAAAATCCTGAATTTATTGGTGGTATGGCGAAACTTTATGAATATCTAGGAAAAAATATTCAATATCCAGAAATGGCTAAAGAAAATGGAATTCAAGGAAAGGTATTTGTTCAATTTGTTGTATGGAAAGATGGAACTATTAAAGATGTTAAAGTAGTTAAAGGAGTACATAAAACTCTTGATAGTGAAGCTCAAAGAGTTGTAAAATCTATGCCTAAATGGACGCCAGGTAAACAAAGAGGTACAGCTGTAAATGCTAGATTTACGCTTCCAATTAAATTTAGGATAAGTTAGATTATCATTCCTGCCCCTATCGTATTGTGGGTATTTTCATCAATAATTATTAAGCTACCAGTAACTCTGTTTTTACGGTACTTGTCTATAAATAAGGGTTGAGTAACTCTAATGGAGATTCTTGCGATATCATTACTGCTTATTATTTTATCATTTTCATTTCGGTGAAGGGTATTTATATCTACTTTATAAAGAACTTTTTTAATAATTCCTCTTACTTCTTTTGAAGTATGTTTAACTATATATTTACCCTTTTCTGAAAGAGGATTTTCTCCCAACCAACAAATCATTAAATCAATATCTTGTGTAGCCTGAGGCTGATTGTTAGCTCTCACCAACATGTCTCCTCTACTAATATCTAAATCATCTTCTAGAGTCATCGTCACAGACATAGGAACAAAAGCTTCTTCTAATTGTTTATCAAAATTATAAATTGATTTAATTTTCGAATAAAATCCAGATGGGAGAACCACTATTTCATCTCCTTTTTTAAAAATTCCACCAGAAATTCTTCCAGCATATCCTCTAAAGTCATGAAATTCTTTTTTTTGAGGTCTAATTACATTTTGAACTGGGAAACGACAATCAATAAGATTATAATCAGATGCTATATGTATATTTTCTAAAATATGTAATAATGTACTTCCTTCATACCATTTCATTTTAGAAGATCTGTTGACAATATTATCCCCTTTTAAAGCGCTAATAGGAACAAACCTAACGTCTTTAGATGTAAGTTTAGAGCTAAAATTTGACAATTCTTTTTTGAGTTTTAAGAATTCATCTTCCTTATAATTTACTAAATCCATTTTATTGATACAGTATATTATGTGAGGAATTCCTAATAAAGAAGCAATAAAAGAATGTCTTTTAGTTTGTTCAACTATCCCATTTCTAGCATCTACCAAAATAATGGCTAGGTTAGCAGTACTTGCTCCTGTAACCATATTTCTGGTATATTGAATATGTCCTGGAGTATCTGCAATAATGAATTTTCTTTTAGGCGTTGCAAAATAACGGTAAGCAACATCTATAGTAATTCCTTGTTCTCTTTCAGCTCTTAAGCCATCGGTAAGTAACGCTAAATTTACTTGATCTTCTCCTTTTTTAGTACTAACAGATTCGATAGCTTCCATTTGATCTTCAAAAATGGACTTACTATCAAATAATAATCTACCAATTAAAGTACTTTTGCCATCATCAACGCTTCCAGCAGTCGTGAACCTAAGTAAGTCCATATTTAAATATTTATTGCTCATAGGAGTTTAAAAATAGCCTTCTTTTTTTCTGTCCTCCATGGCAGACTCTGATCTTTTATCGTCTGCTCTACCTCCTCTTTCAGTTATTCTTGAGGCAGCAACTTCTGCAATAATTTTCTCTATATTATCTGCATTCGAAATTGTCGCTCCAGTACAGGTAGCATCTCCAATAGTTCTAAATCTAATTTGCATGGGTTTAATTATCTCTTCGGGTTTAGTTACCACAAACTCTGTTTTGGCCATGATTACACCGTTTCTTTTAAAACAGGGTCTTTGATGAGAAAAATATAATGAAGGGATTTTGATTTTATCCTGTAAAATGTACTGCCAAATATCCATTTCGGTCCAATTACTAATTGGAAAGGCTCTAAAATGCTCCCCCATGTTTTTTTTCCCATTAAATAGATTCCAAACTTCAGGCCTTTGATTTTTTGGATTCCACTGACCAAATTCGTCTCTATGAGAAAAAAAACGTTCCTTGGCTCTTGCTTTTTCTTCATCTCTTCTGGCTCCTCCCATAGCGCAATCAAATTGATATTCTTCAATGCTGTCTAGTAAAGTAGTGGTTTGTAATTTGTTTCTACTAGAATTAATTCCCTTTTCTTCAATTACTTTGCCATCATCTATAGATTTTTGAACAGAAGCTATAATTAATCTCCCACCAGTTTCTTTAATTAATTGATCTCTAAAAGTATATAATTCATCAAAATTATGTCCAGTATCTATATGCATTAATGGAAAGGGAACATTTGCCGGATAAAAGGCCTTTCTAGCTAAATGATAACATACAATAGAGTCTTTGCCACCTGAAAAAAGCAAAACAGGATTTTCAAATTGTGAAGCAACTTCTCTAATTATAAAAAGAGATTCGGCTTCTAATTCTTTCAAATGGTTTAATTGGTAATTTTTCAAATTTTATTTGATTAAATCGTATGCAAAATTAAATAAAATTTCAGATGATTCTTCTTTTGATAAATTTTGGGTTGGAATGGAAAGCTTGGGGTTAATAGGAGCTTGGTAAGGGGCAGATATTCCAGTAAAATTTTGAACTAATCCCATTTCAGCCTTTTTATATAACCCTTTTGTATCTCTTTTCTTACATTGTTTTAATGAAGTACTAATGTATATTTCATTAAAGTCTTCTTCACCAATAATCTTTTTAGCAAGTTTTCTTATTTTAACAGTTGGACTCACTAAACAACATATAGTTACTATTCCACATTCAACAAAAAGTTTAGCAATTTCCGCAGTTCTTCGTACATTTTCTAATCGATCTTCCTCACTAAAAGTTAAATTACTATTAATTCCCAACCTTATGTTATCTCCGTCTAACACATTAGTTAGAATTCCATTTTTATGAAGTTTTTCAGAAACTATTTTTGCAATGGTGGTCTTTCCAGATCCAGAAAGTCCAGTTAGCCAAAGACATGTTCCTTTTTGGTTTAAAAGAGTTTCTTTTTTTTTTCTGGATATTAATCCTTTTTTGGATGAAAAAAGATGTTCCATAAGAAGTTAATTTTTTTTTCAAATCTATAAATAAACTAGATTAATTATCGTTTATTATCGGATTCCTTACCTTTGAGTTATTAATTATAAGATAATTGTCTAAATTTTTTTCAAATACTAAAGTTGACAAGGTAGGTATTGAAGACCGAGTTAACAGAATCACCAAAAGAAGTTTAAAGGGATCTTCAAAGATTCAGGGATTGAAAATGATTCTTAGTATGATTGACTTAACGACATTAGAGGGAATGGACACCCCTAAAAAGGTAGAGCAATTATGTTATAAAGCAACTCATCTTCATATTAAAGTTCCCAACCTACCAAATGTAGCTGCTATTTGTGTCTATCCAAATATGGTTAAAATTGCAGTTAATGCACTTCGACAATATGATGTTAAAGTGGCAAGCGTAGCAACAGCTTTTCCCAGTGGTAATTCTACTCTTGAAGTTAAAATTAAAGATACAAAAGAAGCTATTTCAAATGGAGCAAATGAAGTGGACATGGTTATTAGTCGCGGAAAGTTTCACGCAGGAGAGTATAATTATGTTTATGATGAAATTGCAACTATTAAAGATTTATGTGCAAAAGACGCTAGATTAAAAGTAATATTAGAAACTGGAGAACTTGGAGATTATGACCATATAAGATTAGCTAGCGAAATTGCTATTAGTGCTGGAGCTGATTTTATAAAGACATCAACTGGTAAAATTTCTCCTGCTGCTACTCTTCCAATAACACTTGTTATGTTAGAGACAATCAAAGATCATTATTATTCAACTGGTAAAATGGTAGGAATGAAACCAGCTGGAGGAATTTCAAACGCTAAATTAGCTTTACAATATTTAATGCTTTTAAAGGAAACACTAGGAATTAAATGGTTAGATAAAAACTGGTTTCGTTTTGGAGCAAGCAGTCTTGCTAATGATGTTCTTATGCAAATAGTAAAACAACAGACAGGGAAGTACCAATCCAAATTTTATTTCTCAAAAGATTAAACAATGAATTTAGATATAGAACCTTTAGAATTTAATGGAAATTGGAATCTATCTCCTTCAATTGAAAATACAGATCATATTCAAATAAATGAAAAGTATGGACTTTTTATTAATGGAAAATTTATTGATCCTAATTCAGGAAAGTATTTTCCAAGCATAAATCCTTCCAACGAAACTAAATTGGCACTTATAGCTGAGGCCAATACCAAAGACATTGACCTTGCAGTAAAATCTGCTAGGAATGCGTATAATGATGTTTGGTCTAAAATGGCACCAAATGAAAGGGGGAAATATATTTTTCGAATTGCAAGAATAATTCAAGAAAAGGCTAAAGAGTTGGCTATTATTGAAAGTCTGGATGGAGGTAAACCGATAAGAGAGTCTAGAGACATAGATATTCCTTTGGCCGCAGCTCATTTTTTTTATTATGCTGGTTGGGCTGATAAATTAAATTTTGCATTTCCTAATAGAAAACCTAAATCTATGGGTGTTGTAGGCCAAATAATTCCCTGGAATTTTCCTCTTATGATGGCTGCATGGAAAATTGCTCCAGCTCTTGCGACTGGAAATACAGTAGTTTTAAAACCAGCTGAATCCACATCTATTACTGCTTTAAAATTGGCCGAAATAATTCAAGAAGCTGAACTTCCTAATGGAGTTGTAAATATAGTTACTGGAGCAGCCTCAACGGGTGAACTGATTGTTAATCATAATGATATTGATAAAATTGCATTCACTGGGTCAACAACAGTAGGAAAATCAATAATGAAAAGCATTTTAGGGTCTTCTAAAAAATCCACTATGGAATTAGGAGGTAAGGCTGCTAATATTGTCTTTGACGATGCCCCATTAGACCAAGCAGTAGAAGGAATTGTAAATGGAATTTACTTTAATCAGGGTCATGTTTGTTGTGCGGGCTCTCGATTATTAATACAGGAGTCAGTAAATGAGATATTTATTAGAAAGTTAAAAGACAGAATTCAGTCCTTAATTCTAGGAGATCCACTAGACAAAAATACCGATATTGGAGCTATCAATTCAAAAAGTCAATTAGATACTATTAATAAGTATATTGATTTAGGTAAAAAAGAAGGGGCCAAAATTTTTCAGTTAAATTGTCAAATCCCTAATAAGGGATTTTGGTGTGCTCCCACTTTATTTACAAATGTTTCTCAATCTCATACCATTGCTCAAGAAGAAATTTTTGGACCTGTCCTAGCTATTCAAACTTTTAGAACTACAAAAGAAGCTATAGAAAAAGCTAACAATACACCTTATGGGCTGTCAGCAGGTGTTTGGACTGATAAAGGGTCAAAAATATTTAATTTAACTTCAAAACTTCAAGCAGGTGTAATTTGGGCAAACACCTACAACAAATTTGATCCAACGTCACCATTTGGTGGATATAAAGAAAGTGGCTATGGTAGAGAAGGAGGACTTCATGGATTGGAAGCATATTTAAATTTAGAATAATGACTAAAAGAATTAAAGTTTTAAAAACATATAAAATTTTTATTAATGGAGACTTTCCTAGAACTGAATCAGGAAGATACTACAAGATTAAAAATAAAAATATGGATATAGCCAATGTTTGCCTTTCATCAAGAAAAGATATTAAAAATGCGGTTTTAGCAGCAAGAAATGCTGCTTATGGATGGTCAAATCGAACTGCATTTAATAGGAGTCAAATTTTATATAGAATTGCAGAAATGTTGGAAAGTAGATCCGACCAATTTACGAAGGAATTAATTTTACAAGGAAAAAGTACAAAAAGTGCCAAAGAGGAGGTAGATAAAAGCGTAGACAGAGTCATATATTTTGCTGGTTGGGCAGATAAAATTAATCAAGTTTTTGGTGCAGTTAATCCTGTATCCACCTCCCATTTTAATTTCACTATGATGGAACCTATGGGTGTTGTTGGAATAATTGCTCCAGAAAACCATCCTTTGTTAGGTTTAATCTCGTCCATTGTTCCAATTATAGTCTCAGGAAATAGTGTTGTTGTTATTGCTTCTGAAAAAGCTCCTTTGTCTGCAATTTCCCTTGCAGAAGTAATAGCTAATTCTGATGTCCCCAATGGAGTAATTAATGTTTTAACAGGTAAAAAAGAAGAATTATGTAATCCTCTTTACAGTCACATGGATGTTAATGCTATTGGAGATTTTTCAAATAGTAAGATCAACAGTAATTTGCACTTATCAGCTATTGATAATTTAAAAAGAATTATCAATTCAGGAGACATTCAATTGGAAAGTGAAGAAATGGAATCCCCCTATATTATTAAATCTTTTATGGAAGCTAAAACAACTTGGCACCCATTAGAACTTGGCTTTACATCTTCAAATAGCTATTAAAATGGAATTAAGTAAAAAAAGACATATTGCAAAAACTTTTACTTGGAGAATTACAGCAACATTAACCACCATGATTATAGCTTGGTTGGTGAGTGGAGATCCACTGACTGGAATTACCATAGGCGGGATAGAGTTTTTCTTCAAGATGCCAGTTTATTATTTTCATGAAAGAGCATGGTATAAATCAAATTTCGGACGAAATGAGAAAAAAACAAAACGAGACTGATTTACTTCATCAAGCAATTAAAGCAGCAAAAGATGCAGGAGAAATAATTTTAAAAGTCTATGAAAATGACTTTGAAGTTCAATATAAAAAAGACAACTCTCCACTGACTGTTGCCGATCAAAAAGCTAACCAGATTATAGAAAAGTACCTAATTCAAACCAACATTCCCATTTTAAGTGAAGAAGGGAATCATGCTCCCTATCAAGAAAGAAAAAAATGGGATTTAGTTTGGATAGTAGATCCTTTAGATGGTACTAAGGAGTTTGTAAAAAGAAATGGTGAATTCACTGTTAATATAGCTTTAGTTGATAATGGTAATCCAGTTTTGGGGGTTATTTATGTTCCGGTCTCCAAATGCTTATATTATGCATCTTCTAATGGTTCGTTTAAAATTTACAATGGGAAAAAGAAAAAATTACCACTTAAAAAATTCAATAAAGTATTCACTATTGTAGGAAGTAGATCTCATATGAGTAAAGAAACAGAAAAATATTTTGATGATTTGAAAAAAGAAAAGGGGCCAATTGAAATTGTTTCAATGGGAAGTTCTCTTAAAATATGCCTTGTCGCTGAAGGTGTTGCTGATGTTTATCCTAGATTTGCTCCCACTATGGAATGGGATACAGCGGCAGGTCATGCTATTGCCCATTATGCAGGTAAAAAATTAGTAGATTTAGAGACTAAAAAAGACATGACGTACAATCGCCCAATTTTAAAAAACAATTGGTTTATAGTTAAATGAAAAGAAAAATTGCATTGATTACTGGTGTAACTGGTCAGGATGGAGCGTATTTATCTGATTTGTTATTGAATAAAAATTATGAAGTTCATGGTATAAAGAGAAGATCATCCTCTTTTAACACCTCCAGAATAGATCATCTATATCAAGATAAGCACCAAGAAAATGTTCATTTTTTTCTTCATTATGGTGATTTAACAGATTCTACAAATTTGATTAGAATTTTACAGGAAGTGCAACCAGATGAGATATACAATTTAGGAGCCCAGTCACATGTTAAAGTTTCATTTGAAGTTCCAGAATATACGGCAAACTCTGATGCGTTAGGAACTTTAAGACTATTAGAAGCTATTAGAATTTTAAAAATGGGTGGTAAAGTAAAGTTCTATCAAGCTTCCACATCAGAGCTTTATGGAAAAGTTCAGGAAATCCCACAAAATGAACAAACTCCTTTTTACCCTAGAAGTCCCTACGGAGTTGCAAAACTATATGCATTTTGGATCGTAAAAAATTATAGAGAAGCATATAATATTTTTGCGTGTAATGGGATCTTATTTAATCATGAAAGCCCACTAAGAGGCGAAACTTTTGTGACTAGAAAAATTACAAGAGCAGCTGTTAAAATTCATTTAGGT
>MDSV01037352.1_pt1 | contig 33988 bp, 35 predicted proteins | sample 810851 | NCBI WGS metagenome assembly MDSV01 (sample SAMN05326640, study PRJNA326480) | marine metagenome | isolation source: seawater | place: Atlantic Ocean: North East | collected 2012 | reverse complement strand
TCATCTTCTTTTAATGATGAGAATTTATTTAAAATTCAATTTATAAAGATTTTAATATCTAAATTTCAAAGAGATTATGTATTTGACAATTTAAATGTATCATCAGAAATTATTGAAGCACCAAGTGATAAATTACTTCAAACTATAAAATTTGTTGTTAGTCAAGATAATGAAGATTTTATAGATATTGATAAAATTTTTAATAATTTTTTATTTGATTTAAACAATTATATAAAATCTAATATTAATAATGAGTTTGAAAGTTCATTTAGATATTATGAGATAGATAAAAAAAATTTACTTGACTCAATAAATAAACTTAATGAACTTACGCTACAAGCTAATCGGCTAAAAATAGTGAGTGAAATTAAAAAATTAGAAGATGAACTTGTGATTGCAAAAGAACTTAACATTGAATATCCCTATAATATATTCGGAGCTGATGAAAATAATATTAAGTCAGATCTTAAATTTTCTAACGAAAAATCAGATCTTAAATTTTCTAATGATGTAGATGTATATTTAAAAGGCTATCGTGTTATTAGCAATCAAATCGAACATCTAAAAGAAAAGCTAAATAATGTATCTAATCTTCCAATTATTTCTCTAAATGATTATTTTTATAATTTAATTGAATCTGATTACTTTATAAAACCAATAAAAGAAAAAATCTATTTGACAAAAATATTACAAAACCAATATGAAATAATAACAACAACAACTTCTTATAAATCAAATTCTGCTAATAGATTTTCTTCTATTAATTTTATTATCTTAACAATTTTTTTTCTATTCATAATATCATTAATTTTTACTTATATTTTAATATTAGTTTCTGAAAATTATAAATCTCGCAAAATCAATCACTAGAAATGTTATTGTTAAACAATAGCATTCTTAAAATTAATACTTATTTATTGATACTCATACCTTTTTTATTAATTTTTGGACCAGCGCTACCAGATATAGCGCTTTCATTAAGTTCTATATTATTTTTGGTATATATTATTTTAAATAAAAAATATTATATTTTAAAAAATAAGTTTGTATTTATATTTCTATTATTTTACTTTTATATAATTTTTACATCTCTGATCTCAGATAAAATTATTTTATCTTTTGAAAGTAGTCTTTTTTATATTCGTTATTTATTTTTTGTCTTATGTTTTTCATATCTTATTAACTATAATGAAAATATTTTAAAATTTTTATTTTTTAGTTTTTTATTAACTTTTATATTTTTAATTATAGACTCATATTTTCAATATTTTTTTGGATATAATTTTTTTGGTTTCGAATATGATGGTTTACGATTGTCAGGAATATTTAAGGATGAAAAAATACTTGGTAGTTTTTTATCAAGAATGACACCATTGTTTATTGGAATATCAATATTTATATATGGTGACTCTAAATTTAAAATAATATTTATTTTGATATTAATAACACTAATTGATATTTTGGTCGTCTTATCAGGTGAAAGAACATCTATATTTTATATGTTTATTTCTACTTTAATTATTACAATTTTTATAAGTAAGTGGAAGGTATACAGATTGATTGCTTTTTTTATATCAGTCATATTATCTGGAATTATAATTATATCAAACGACAGTGTTAAAGAGAGAGTTCTTACAAAAACTTTTGATCAGACTAATATTATGGGTGAAAAAATGAATACTTTTTCAATTCAACATCAAGTTATTTATGAAACTTCATTTAAAATATTTAAAGATCATCCTTTTTTTGGAATCGGACCAAAAAATTTTAGAGAAAAGTGTAAGCAAGATAGGTATAAAACATATACAAAATTAGATCAAAGTATTGACGGGTGTCAATCTCATCCACATAATACTTATATTCAGCTTTTAGTTGAAACTGGTCTATTTGGTTTTTTTATAATATTTTTTGTATTTGTGTATTTAAACTATCTGCTGTTCAAGCATGCATATATTTTTATAGTAAATAAAAAATTTTTTATAAGTGATTTGAATATCTGTATGATTGTTGCGATGTATGTTTCTCTTTGGCCTTTAGCACCAACGGGTAATTTTTTTAATAATTGGTTAAGTGTGATATATTTTTTCCCATTAGGTATTTTTCTTAGTAAAAAAAATACTTAAAAAACCTATTATCAAATCAAATTATTTACTATAGGAGATAATTATTAATTTTTAATCTATTTATGAAAAATATACTTATTACTGGTGGAGCTGGATATATTGGTTCTGTCTTAACTAGAAAACTTATTTCTAAAGGTTATTCTGTTACTATTTTAGACAATTTTATTTATAATCAAAATTCACTAATGGATTTGGTCAAAAGTGAAAAACTTAACATAATCAAAGGTGATATTCTAGATTATTCATTAGTAAACTCTCTTGTAATAAAAAATGATGTAATTATACCTCTTGCTGCGATTGTTGGAGCGCCTGCTTGTGACAAAAATCCTAAACTTTCAGAATTGGTAAATCTTGATGCAAACTTAAATATAATTAAAAATACATCACAAGATCAATTTGTTTTATATCCAAACACAAATAGTGGTTATGGTGTATCTAAAAATAATGATTTTTGCACAGAGGAAACTCCATTAACTCCCATATCTTTATATGGTATTACTAAGTGCAAGGTTGAAGATTTTTGTATGCAAAAAGGAAACTCAACATGTTTTAGATTAGCAACAGTCTTTGGACCTAGCGATAGAATGAGGATTGATTTGCTAGTAAATGATTTTGTTTATAGAGCTCTAAAGGATAAATACTTAGTATTATTTGAAGAGAATTTTAGAAGAAATTATATTCATGTTGATGATGTTGCTGAGGCGTTTCTTTATGTAATTGAGAATGAAAATATGAAAAATAATATTTTTAATATTGGTCTTTCTAGTGCTAATTTGACAAAAAAACAACTTGCAGAAAAAATTAAAGAACACATAAAAGATTTATATATTAAGACTTCAGAATTTAACAAAGATCCTGATAAAAGAGATTATTTTGTTAGTAATGATAAAATAGAAAGTTTTGGATGGAAAGCAAAAACCAATTTAGATACGGGAATTAATCAACTTATAAAATTATATTCTTACTTAAAAATAAGAAGTTTTGATAATCTCTAATGATTATTTCAAAGACTCCATACAGAATTACTTTTTTTGGTGGAGGGACCGATTATCCCTCTTGGTATAAATTTCATGGAGGTCAAGTTATAAATGCTACAATAGATAAGTATATTTATATAACATGCAGATATTTACCTCCCTTTTTTGATCACACAATTCGTTTATCCTATAGTAAGCAAGAAGCTATTTCTGATCTAAAAAAAATAAGCCACCCATCTTTTAGAGAAGCTTTAAAATTTTATAATATAAATAAAAATATAGAAATTCATTATGATGGTGATTTACCTTCAAAAAGTGGAATAGGTTCAAGCTCAGCTTTTACCGTAGGATTAATTAATGCTCTTTCTCATTTTCGTAATATAAAAATTTCAAAAAAAAAACTAGCAACTAACGCACTTCATATTGAACAAAAAATGATTAAAGAAAATGTAGGATCACAAGATCAAATAGCTGCTGCTTATGGAGGGATTAATCATATTAAGTTTTTAAAAAACCTTGATTATAAAGTTGCAAAAATTAAGATGACAAACAAAACTTTAATGAGCCTAAACAGTAAACTCATGTTATTTCACACTGGTGTATTTAGAAAAGCTGATTTAGTATCAAAAAAATATATTAATAAACTTGACTCCAAGTCTAAATATTTAAATGAGATGTCTAGTATGGTTAAAGATGCAAAAAATTTATTAAAAACTAATAAACTTGATGATTTTGGTAAATTACTTAATGAAAGCTGGAATTTAAAAAAATCTATTAGCTCAAATATCTCTAATAGTTTCATAGATTCAATATATGATACAGCAATTAAATCTGGAGCCATAGGTGGTAAATTATTAGGAGCCGGATCAGGAGGTTTTATGATGTTTTATGTTCCCCTAAAACATCAAGCAAAAACTAAAATTGCATTAAAAAAACTTCTTAATATTCCGTTTAATTTTGAAAATTATGGCTCACACATAATTTATAATTCAAATACAAAAAATGAATAAAAATGATACATATTTAATAGTAGGGGCAAATTCTACATTTGGAAAATCAATATTTAAAGAGCTTAAAAATCAAAACTATAAAAATTTATATATATTAAATCTAAAATCAAATGATGATTATAATCTCAATAAAATTAAAATCAAAATTATAAATATTCAACCTAAATATGTTTTTTTAACTTATGGTTTTTCTGGTGGAATTAACGCAAATCAATTATTTCCAGCAGATATGATGTTTGATAATTTATTTTATAATTCATTTTTCATAAAAATTTTTAGTCAAATAAAAGTAAAAAAAATTGTATATTTTTCAAGTTCATGTATTTATCCAAATCAAATTAAAACCCCTCTGAAACCTAAAATGTTATTAACTGGCGATGTTGAAGACACAAGCAGATATTATTCTATTGCAAAATTGAGTAATATGTATTTAGGTCAATCATTTAATAAACAATATAAATCAAATTTTGTTACAGTAATACCATCAAATTATTTTGGAGATAGTGATTCATATAAAAAAAATAATTCTCATATGATATCATCCCTGATTAAAAGAATCCACGAAGCAAAGATAAAAAATAAAAAGGTAGTAGAAATATGGGGAACTGGCAAGCCAATAAGAGATTTTACACATTTAAACAATTTGGCAAAATTAAGTATAAAAATAATGCATGATAAAAGAATAAGTAATACTTTTATAAATCTTACATCAGGTAATAAGTATTCAGTTAAACAAGTTGCCAATTTTTTAAAAAAAATAATAGGTTATAAAGGTAAGTTAATATTTAATTCTAACAAAAAAGATGGTACTCTAAAAAAAGTTTTAGATAACTCAGAAATGATTAAATATAATCTTCCTTACAAAGAAGATTTTTATGATCTTTTGAAATTAACATATATATCTTATAAAAATTACTATAATAAATAATACAAATATGAGAGTAGCAGATTTTATAGCAAAGTTTTTAAAGAAAAAAAATATCAAAGATATATTCATGTTAACTGGATATGGAGCAATGTATCTTAATGATGCTATTAAACTAAATGGCATTAATTATTATGCAACGCGTAATGAGGCCACAGCTCCAATAATGGCATCAGCTTACTCTAGGTTAAATAACAAAATAGGCGTAGCTTGTGTTACTGCTGGACCTGGTGCAACTAATGCAATTCCTGGTCTTGCTGAAGCTTTTGTTGAATCAACACCTATTATGGTTTTCTCTGGTCAAGTTGAATACAAACATACAACATATAGCACGAAATCAAAAAAAATTAGAACTTTTGGAACTGCAGAGATAAATATAATACCTATTGTTAAGCCTTTAACAAAATATTGTGAGATTATTAAAAGACCTCAAGATGTTAGGTATGTTCTTGAAAAAGCATATTATGAAGCAAATGAAGGTAGGCCTGGTCCTGTGTGGATAGACGTGCCACTTGATATTCAGAAGCAAGAAGTTGATGAAAAAAAACTCAGAAAATTTTCTCCCAACAAAAAACCAAATAGTATTTATACGAAAATTAATAAAGATATAAAAAAAGTTATTTCGCTAATTAATAAGTCAGATAAACCTATAATATTTGTTGGTAACGGGGTGAAACAAAGTAATACTCATAAGGAAATTAATAATATTAGTAAAAAACTCAAAATACCAATCTTAACATCTAGAATGGCTAATGATTTGTATGCACATAAAGAAAAGAATATATTTGGATTGGCTGGTATAAAAGGTTCAAGATATTGTAAAAAAATAATGGAAGAAAGTGATTTAGTTATTTCTTTAGGATGTCGACTTGCTCCACAATTAATAGGACATAATTTTAATGCTATTAGCAATGCTAAGGTAATATCCGTTGATATTGAAAGAGATGAGTTGAATAAAAAAGGAAGAAAAATAGACTTAAAAATAAATTGTGACCTCAAAAAATTTGCCCCTTTGTTAGAAAAGAATATTCTAAAAAACAATAAACTAATTAAAAAAAATTTTTTGAATTGGATAAATAAATGTCAAGAATTAAAAAAATCCAACCCAATGATAACATCCTCTTATTTAGTTAATCCTATTGATTTATATTACTTTATGGATAGGCTTGATAAAATATCAAATTCAAAACATATTTTAGTTACTGATGCTGGTTCAAACTATTATGCCGGTGGACAAGTTTGGCATTTTAATAGAGGACAAAAAGAAATTACATCTGGCTCAAACGCAGCTATGGGTTTAACAATACCTTTAGCAATAGGCTCAGCAATTGCAAAAAAAAATAAACAAGTTTTAGCTGTTACAGGCGATGGATCACTTGAGTTAAATATTCAAGAATTAAAAACTATTTCACATTACAAATTAAATATTAAATTATTTGTTATAAATAATGGTGGATACGTCTCAATGCACAAATGGCAAGATAATATAGCTGGTAGAAGACTTGATACTCCTGAAGACACAGGTGATGGCACATTGAACCTAAAGAATATATCTAATGCTTTTGAGTTACAGTACTACAAAATTAACAAGTATTCAAAAATTGATGATGATTTGAAAAAAATAACTTCCAATTATGAACCTTATTTTATAGAAGTAATGACTGATAATAAACAAAAAATCTTTAATGCAATTATAGACAATTAATGAATAATACAAGCGACATACTTTTTGTACACCCAAATGCTTCTAAAGTAATATATCAAGATTTAAGTAAGGATCACGCAGCTATAGAACCACCAATATGGGCTGGTATGTTAGCAAATAGTGTAAGAAAAAATAATTTTACTTGTAATATATTAGATTGTGAAGTTTTGAGACTTGATTATGAACAAAGTGTTAAGCATATTCTTGATGCTAAGCCAAAAATTGCCTGTTTTGTAGTTTACGGTCAGCAACCTTCAGCATCCACTCAAAACATGGAAGGAGCAACTGCTGTTGCAAAATTACTAAAAGAAACTGAGCCAAAAATCAAAATCCTTTTTGTCGGAGGGCATGTTGCTGCTCTACCTAAAGAAACTCTTAAAAATGAAAGCTCAATTGACTTTATATGCCTTAATGAAGGAGTTTACGCTATAAATAATTTATTAAAAGTTACCGATTTGTCAGATGAAAGTTATTTGTCAAAAGTAAATGGTATTGGTTATAGAGATAAAGATAATAATATCATAATAAATAATCCTGAGATAGTTGTTCCAAAAAAATTATTAGGTCAAGATTTGCCTGGTGTAGCTTGGGATATGTTGCCAAGTTTTGATGAATATAGAACTGCAGGCTGGCACTCATGGTCTAATAATTCTGAAAAACAACCTTTTGCTGCATTATATACAAGCCTAGGTTGTCCTTATAGATGTTCTTTTTGTATGATAAATATTATCAATAGAGTTGATAATGGCGATGAAATTACATCTCAAGACTCAAATATGTTTAGATTTTGGGATCCAGAATTTATTATGCAGCAGTTTGATCTTTTTGCTAAGAATGGTGTTAAAAATATCAAAATTGCAGATGAGCTTTTTGTATTAAATCCAAGACATTTTATTGCTATATGTGACATGATAATAGAAAGAAAATATGATTTTAACATATGGGCTTATTCAAGAATTGATACTTGTAAACCAGAGTTTTTAGAAAAATTAAAAGCAGCAGGAGTAAACTGGCTTGGTTTAGGAATAGAGAATCCCGATGAAGTTCTTAGAAAAGAAGTCCATAAAGATGCATATAAAGAGGTAAGAATAAAAGATATTATTGATATGATAAGAAATGCAGGAATTTATCCTGCTTCAAATTTTATTTTTGGACTACCTAATGAAACTGAGGAAAGTATGAAGTTCACATTGGATTATGCTCTAGAATCAAATTCTGAAATGGTTAATTTTTATTGTGCTATGGCTTATCCAGGGAGTCCATTACATTTGAATGCTCGTAAAAATAATATTAAACTTCCAGACTCATACAGTGGTTACAGCCAACATTCTTATAATATTGAAAATTTGCCCTCTGATGTATTGGAAGCTAGTCAAATTTTGGCTTTTAGGGATAAAGCGTGGAATCAGTATCATACCAATCCAAGTTATTTGAATTTAATTGAAAATAGTTTTGGTAAACCTGCTAGGGAAAATATCGAAACAACTACCAAAATACAACTTAAAAGAAAAGCTTTAGGGCATTAATAAATAGTGAATAATTATGCTTTTAAAGTTATGCAAAAAGCATCGTTATGTAGACATTTTGAAAATAATGTTTTTAATTTAGTTAAAAATAAACAAATTAAATATCCAGTATATTTATCAACAGGGCAAGAATATATTCCTTCATCAATTTCTCAAATAACTAATAATAAAAAAATTAAGCCTTTAATTTTTGGTCAACACAGATGCCATTCTTTATATTTGTCTTTTGGAGGAAATATTGAAAAATTAATATTAGAACTAATTGGAAAAAAGAATGGTTGTACTTATGGAATGGGCGGCTCATTATCAATTCATTCTGAAAATATTAATATGTTTGGCCATGATGGTTTTTTAGGAAGTAACGTATGTATTGGAGTGGGTGCTTGTTTCAGCTCTAATAAGCCAACAATAGTATTTATGGGAGACTCAACAATAGAAGAAGATCACACATTATCTTCTTTGGGTTGGGCCTCAACAAGAAATTTGCCAATATTATTTGTTGTAGAAGATAATAACTATGCAATTTTAACTGAAAAAAAAGAGAGAAGAAATTGGGAAGCGACAGAAGTAGCAAAAGGTTTCAAAATAGAGTCTTTTGATATTCCCGATGATCCTATGGAAGTAAAAAAAGTTTTAGAAAACAGAATTTTTAAAAAACCTCTTTTGCTTAATATTCATACTAATAGACTTACTTGGCATGTTGGTGCGGGCATAGATGATGGAAATAGTTTTGATAGATTAAAAAAAGAAATAAAAAAACTAGGAAATAAAGCAGTAGAAGAAGATATATTAATAAAAAATAAGATTGATAAATTATGGGAAAAGAACTTAGAGAAGTAATAAAGACGATAACATCTAAACATTTAAAAAAATATAAAAGTTTTGTATTTGGTCAGAATTTAACCGGAGTAGGTTGGGTTGCAGGTACACTTCCTAAGTTATATGAAAAAGATGGTATTATAGAATTACCAACATCAGATGTTTCTGCTGGAGGTTTTGTTACTGGCTCAGCTTTAATGAAAAAAAGACCTATCTATATTATCAGGTATCAAGGATTCAATTGGTTTAATTGTATATTCATTATTAATTATGCATGTAAATCAAAAGAAATTTGGAAAATACCTGCCCCAATTTTTATCAGAGGTATGTCGCAAGAGGGATCAATAGGGCCTGTTGCTGGATCATCTCAAATTTCAATTTTTTATAAAATGCCTGGCATTAAAATCATATCACCTATGACTCCAAAAGAATATCTAAAAGCCTATGAAAATTTTGAGAAGGATACAGATGTTTATTATATTTCTGAACACAGAAGAAGTTACGAAAGAAAAAAAGAATTTAAAAATATAATGCTTAAACAAACTGAATTAGTTTTATTACCAATATCTGTAACGCGATTTGAAGCAGAAATTGCACAAAAAAAATTATCATTGATGGGTTATAAAATTTCTATTTTTCATATAGTTTGGTTAAAGCCTTTTAAAATCAGTAAAAACTTAATTAAATTAATTAATAACTCTAAATATGGTGCTCTTATTCTTGATAATGATTTTGAAGACGGTATACCATCGATATTACAGGGTAAATTATCTTCACAAGTGAATAATAAGATTTATAAATATGGATTAATGAATAAAACAGCTGGTCATCACTCAAATGTTGATAATCTACCCCCATCATCTGTAAAAATTACAAAAAAAGTAGAGTCTATAATAAAGAAAAAAAATAAATGAGTAATAAAAAAATAGTTATAACTGGAGCTTTTGGTTTCATAGGTTCACATCTTTCTGAAATGCTAATTAAAAAAGGTTATGATGTCATTGCATTTGATAGATATAACGTTGATAATAACTATGGATGGTTGAATAACTCTAAATATAAAAAAAATATAGAGTTTATTTTAGGTGACATAAGAGATTATGACTCAGTAAATAAGTTAATAAAAAAGTCTAAAGTATGTTTTCATTTAGCAGCTTTAATAGGAATACCATACTCATATGTTTCTCCTCTTGCTTATATAAAAACTAATTTAGAGGGAACTTATAACGTTCTTGAAGCATCAAGAAATAATAATATTGAACAAGTTCTAATTACATCAACTAGCGAAACTTATGGAACAGCTCAATTTACTCCAATTAACGAATCTCATCCTATTAACGCTCAATCACCATATTCTGCATCAAAAGCAGCTGCAGATCAGCTGTCTATTAGTTATTACAAATCATTTGAAACTCCTATTAAAATTGTTAGACCATTTAATGTTTATGGTCCAAGGCAATCTACTAGAGCTATAATTCCAACTATCATAAACCAAGCTTTATCAAATAAAAAAAATATTAAACTTGGAAATATTAAAACTAAAAGAGATTTTACATATGTTGAAGATACTTGCTCTGGTTTTTTAAATATTTATAAATCAAAAAATTTTTTTGGAAAATCTGTTAATTTAGGATCAAATAACAATTATTTAATTAAAGATATTTGTTCAAAAATTCTAAATAAAATGAATTCAAAAAAGAAAATTAAAATAGAGTCAATTAGATCGAGACCTCTAAAAAGTGAGGTTATGAATTTAGTATGCGACAATACTTATTTAAAAAAACACTCTAATTGGAAATTAAAAAATAATATAAACCTTGGTTTAGATAAAACAATAAATTGGTATATTGACAATAAATTACTATTTAAAGACATATATCATGTTTAAAAATGACTAATTCTGTTAATCTTGGCATAATAGGTGCTGGTGAAATAGCAAACCAACATTTAAAAGTTTTAAATAAAATAAAATTTTTCAATTTATATTCAATTACATCAAAAACTTTAAAAAATACTAATTATCTTAAAAAATTATATAAAATAAATCATATTCATAAAAGTTATCTTAGTATGATTATGGATGATAATGTTGATTGTTTTTTAATATGTGTTTCACCAAAAAATATATCTAAGGTACTACAGAGAATAATACCAACTAGAAAACCCTTTTTTACAGAGAAGCCTTTTGCAATTAATTTATCTGAGTCCAATAAAATACTAAAATTATTAGACAGATATAAAAATATAAATATGGTTGGATATAATAGAAGGTATTATTCAATTTTTCATAAAGGAATCAATTATTTAGAAAAAAGAGGTGGTATAAAAGCTATAAGCATAGAAGGACATGAAAGATATTGGATTTTGAAGAAAATTATAAAAGATAAATTAATTTTAAAAAATTGGATCTATGTGAATAACACCCATATGATAGATTTAATAAATTTTTTTTCAGGCGATATTAAGAAGATCAACTTCGTGAACCTAAATAAAATAAATTCAATGAATTATGCATTAAGTTTTATATCAAAAAATAACATTATAGGAACGTACTCCTCTTATTGGAATTCACCAGGAGGATGGTCCATAAAACTATTTGGTGACGGATTTACAGTTGTATTTGATCCATTAGAAAATGGGAAAATAATTGATAAAAAATTTAATATAAGAAAAATCAAACCTTCAATTATAGATAAGAAATATAAGGCTGGTTTTTACAATCAAATGATTTCTTATAAAAAATTATTGATTACCAAAAAACTTTCATGGCCTGCATGCGATATTAAAAAAGCAATTCAATCAATGAAAATTGCAAATAAATTAATAAAAATCCGTGCATAATATTCTTATAGTAGGTTTAGGTAATATTGGTTTAAGACATCTTCAAAGTTTGAAAAAATATAAACAGAAATTAAATTTCTTTTTAGTAGATAAAAATTTAAAAAATTTAATCGATATTAAAAAAAAATACTCTAAAAGTATACATAGCTTTTATATTTATGATAAAATTATTGAATTAAATAAAAAAATAAATTTATTAATAATTTCAACAAACTCTGAAAATAGATATGAGGTATGTAAAGATGTTATATCTAAAAATACTATAAAAAATATTATTCTTGAAAAAGTTGTTACTTCAGATTTAAGTAAGTATAAAAAATTAATTAAAATTATAAAAATTAAAAAAATTAAATGCTATATAAATTTTCCAAGAAGAGAATTAGATTTTTATAAAAAATTAAAAAATTCAATTTCTAATAAAAATAAAATAACAATTATTGTAAATTATAAAAAAATTAATTTAGGATCAAACCTAATTCACTATATTGATTTATTTCAATATTTGAAAGATAGTAAAGAATTTTATCTATTAAAAAATAACTTACACAAAAGAGTTTACAGGTCCAAAAGAAAAGGTTTTATGGAATTTAAAGGATCGTTAATAATTAAAAATGATTTTGATGATAAAATTATAATTAATGAAACAAATTCTATGAATGAATATTTAATGATTCAAATAAATAATAAATGTTATATTATTTTTGATAATTATAATTATTTTATAAATTTCAATTTAAATGACTCTAAATTTATTATAAAACCTTATAATGAGCTATTACAAAGCCAGCTAACATTGAAGTATTTTAAAAAAATTCTTAATAATTCATATTTGAACTTAACAAGTTTAGAAAGTGCTTTTTATTCTCATCAAATAATTATAAATACATTCAATAAACATTTAAAAAAATTATCAGAAAAGAGAAAGTTATTAATTACATAAAATGATACCATTACATGAACCAGCTTTTATAGGTAAGGAAAAACAATATTTGAATGAATGTATTGACAGTACCTATGTTTCAACTGTCGGTAAGTTTGTAAATAAATTTGAAAATAATATATCAAAATTCATTGGATCTAAATATGCTCTTGCATTAAATTCAGGAACTGCAGCACTACATTTATCACTAATACTTGCCAATGTTAAAAAAAATGATGAGGTTATAGTACCTTCAATTACGTTTATAGCACCTATAAATTCTATTAAATATTTAAATGCAAATCCAGTATTTATCGACACAGATAATTATTTTAATTTAAATTATCATAAGCTAATTAAGTTTATTAAAGAACAAACAAGAACTATTAAAAAAAATAATAAATTAGTAACTTATAATATCAAAACAAATAAAATTATCAAAGCCATTATATTAGTTCATTGTTTTGGTAATTTAGCAAATGTAATAAAGGTTAAAAAAATATTAAAAAATAAAAATATTAAAATTATAGAAGACTCTGCAGAAAGTTTTGGTAGTTACTTTAATGTTAATAAAAAAAAAATCTATGCTGGCACAATTGGTGATATTGGGTGTTTATCATTCAATGGCAATAAAATTATTACATCTGGTGGTGGTGGAATGCTTTTGACGAATAATAAAAACATTTATGATAGAGGTAAGTACTACGCCACGCAGGCAAAAAATGATAACCTAAAGTATATACATGATGAGGTTGGATATAATTATAAAATGACTAATATACAGGCTGCATTAGGCTTAGGTCAATTTGAAAAAATTCAAACTTTTATAAAGAAAAAAATTAAAATTAACTTCTTATATAAACAATACTTGAATAACAGTGTGCATAAATTTTATATTAACGAGAATCCAGTTGAAAATAATGCTTTTAGTATTAATTGGCTAAACATTTTAAGATTTGATAATACAAAAATTTCACCACAATTGATTATTCAAAAATTAAAAAAAAATAATATTGAGGCAAGACATGTTTGGTACCCAAATCATCTTCAAAAACCTTATAAATATGAGCAAAAATTTGAAATTACAAATTCAAAAAAACTTGTAGAAACTTCAGTTTGCTTACCATCTAGTTATTCATTAAAAGAAGAAGATATTAAAAAAATCACTAAAATACTTAACAACTTATAATATGCATAATATTGAAAAATATCTAATTAAACCTCATTCAACTATGAGAGAGGCTATAAAGCAATTAAATAAAACGGGTAGAAAGTGTTTAATTGTTTCTGAGAGGAATAATGTATTAAAAGGAACACTCAGTGATGGTGATATAAGAAAAGCTATTTTAAATGGATATTCTATAAATGGTATTATCAATAAAATTTATAATAAAAATAGTAAATATTTATTTTTGAGAAATTTTGATAAAAAAAAAATAAAAGAAATATTCTCTAAATTTCATCTTGATTTAATACCAGTCGTAAACAAAAAAAAAGAAATTAAACAAATATTTTTTTGGGAAGCATCTCTTAGTAAGTCAACAAACTCTAAGGTAAACTTACCTGTTTTAATTATGGCGGGTGGATTAGGTTCAAGACTCCAGCCATATACCTTTATACTTCCAAAACCTTTAATTCCAATAAATAATAAAACTATAGTTGAAAGAATAATTCAAAATTTTGAAGATTACGGTTGCAAGAAATTTTTTTTAACTATTAATTATAAAAGCAAAATCATTAAGCATTTTTTTGAAGATTTTAAATCTAAAAGCAAATTTATTTTTTTAGAAGAAAAAAAATCTTTAGGAACAATTGGAGGTGCAAAAAAACTTTTAAAGTTTAATCACCAAAATTATATTATTTCTAATTGTGATATAATTTCAAAAATTGATGTAGCTGAATTAGTAAGATTACATAAAAAAAATAAACATGATATTACAATTGTTGCTTCAACTAAAGGGCATACTATTCCATATGGAGTTTGTGAAATTGATAATGATGGTTTGCTAAAACACATTAAAGAAAAACCTCATTTTGATTTTTTAATTAATATAGGTATTTATGTCGTTAAAAAAAATGCTCTTAATTATATTCCAACATCCAAACATTTTGATATGACTGAATTAATTGATAAAGTTCAAACAAAAGGCCTTAAGGTAGGAATATTTCCAATTCATGATCATGATTGGGTAGATGTAGGGCAGTGGTCAGAATATAAAAAAGCATTAGATCAATTATAATAATGAAAGTCAAAATAACCTATACAGTTCCTTTTCATGACACAGATGCATTAGGTATTATTTGGTATGGTAATTATTATAAATACTTTGAATTAGTTAGAAATTTTCTATTTGAAAAAATAAAATTTGAAATTAGTGAATGGAAAAATCAAAAATTAATGCTAGTTATTACTGAGAGTAATTGCAAATATTTAAAACCATTAAAATATAATGATAAAATTATAATTTCAGCTTCAGTAAGTGAAAGTGTATATCGATTAAAACTAAACTATAAAATTTACAAAGGAAAAATTTTAGTTGCTACAGGTTATACAATTCAAGTGCCAATTAAAGATGATAATTATGTTATTTTAAATAAGTTGCCAAAAAAGTTAATAGATAAATTAAAAAAATGACAGAAAAATTAAATTTAGAAAATAGTATTAAATTGTATAAAGAAAGTTTTAAGCTAGTTCCTGGTGGTGTTCTAGGAGTAAGAAGACCTTATAATTTTGTAATTGACGAGTATCCAAATTTTTTAGATTCTGGCAAAGGTTGTAAGATCAAGGATGTTGATAATAATGAATATATAGATATGTTAGCAGCCTATGGGCCGATAATTATAGGTTATAGAGAAGATTATATTGATAATGCTGTAATAGATCAAATAAAAAATAAGGGTTTTTGTATGACATTAACTCAATCTAGTCAAAATCAATTAATTGAAAAAATTAAAAAATATTTACCTTCATGTGAGAAAGCGATTATTGTAAAAACAGGTTCTGATGCCTCTACTTTAGCGATTAGAATAGCCAGAGGCTTTACTGATAAGAATGTAATTTTACGTTGCGGTTATCATGGTTGGCATGATTGGTGTGTTGAGGAAAAAGGTGGAATTCCAAATAATTCATACAGGGACATTAAAGAATTTAAGTATAATAATTTATCTAGTTTAGAAAAATTATTTGAAGAAAATAAAAATCAAGTAGCGGCAGTAATAATGCAACCTATATATACGCCGTTAGTAAAGGAAGTTGAATTTCCAAAAGAAAATTACTTAAATGAAGTCAAAAAAATTTGTGAAAAAAATTCTGCACTTTTAATTTTTGATGAAATTAGAACTGGTTTTAGAGTCAATATGGGTGGTGCTCAAAAAGAATATAATATTAAACCTGATTTAACTTTGATTGGCAAAGCAATGGCTAATGGATATCCCATTAGTGCAGTTATAGGAAAAAAAGAAGTTATGAATGTGGCATCTCACAAAGTTTTTGTAAGCTCAACTTTTTTTCCAAACAGTTTAGAACAAATAGCATCATTAAAAACAATTGAATTTTTAGAAAAAAATAATGTGATTGAAACTAATAAAAATAATGGCAAAATATTTGCAGATGGAATTTTATCAATTATTGACAAGAAAAAAGTTAATTGTAATTTTTCTGGTAGTTTTTTTATGCCTTTTGTATCTTTTAATAATTATGAAGAAACAGTTAATAGAAAAATGAGGACAATTTTTTATTCTAGTGTGATTAGATCAGGAGTTTTTTTAGCACCTTTCCATCATGGATATATTATGTATAGACATACATTGAATGATTTAAATAATGTTTTAGATGTAATTGAACATGCTTTTGATAATGTAAATAAAAATATTTAATGAAAAAAAAAATAATAGTAATTGGCGCTGGGCAACAAGCTAAAGTTACAATAGATAATATTGAAGAACAAAACAAATATCAAATTTTTGGTTTGGTTGACTCAAATATTAATAATGTGTATTCTAACAAAGTATACGGTTATGATATAGTTTGTGTTGACTCTGATTTAAAACAATTAATAGAAGAAAATAAAGATATCGAAGGATATATTCTAGGTGTTGGTATAGGCATAGATGGAAGTTTAAAAATAAGAAATAAATTATATACAAATATCGATAAATTAATTGAACCAGTTAACATAATACACCCTTCTGCAAATATTTCTAAAAGAGCAATAATAGGAAAAGGTAACATCATAGAGGCTTACTCTAAAATTTGTAATGACTCTCAAGTTGGCAACCATTGTTTAATTCAAAGTTTTTCATCTGTAAATCATGATCAAATTATAGGTGATAATACTATGATAGCTTGTAATGTTACACTTGCAGGAAAATCAATAGGTAGTAATTCAATTATTGCAGAAGGTTCTTCAATTGGTTTTAAGAAAAAAGTTGGAAATAATTGTTTGGTTATGGACGGATCTGTTATAACTAAAGATATGCCTGACAATCATTTAGCTTATGGTAACCCAGCAAAAGTAATAAAAAAAAATGATAAAATAATGAAAATGCTTTACAAAAAATCAATAAATTAAACTACTAATTTATGTCAAATTTATTTAAAGAAATAGAGTTTCAACTTAATAGTAATGAAAAATATGTATTTAAGAAAAAATCTAATTCATTTATTCCTACTGGAACTACTAACTTATTATTAAATGCAATATTAGATTATAATCCTAAGCCTGGGAATGTATTAGACTTAGGTGCAGGCATTGGAATAATTGGTATTTTACTAAATTACAAAAAAATTGCTCTATCACCAGTTTGTCTTTCAGATGTGAATGAAAATTCTCTAGAATGTATAAATAAAAATGCTGAAATATATAATAGTAATGTAATTGCAAAAGAAGGGAGTTTATTTGAACCTTGGACAGGATTTAAATTTGATATTATTGTTAATGATGTATCTGGTATTGCAAGTAAGATTGCGAATTTGTCAAGTTGGTTTAAGAATGTTCCATGTGACTCTGGAGAAGATGGTACAAAATTAACAGTAAAAATAATTAGAGAATCAAAAAATTATTTGAACAATCGAGGGCCATTATTTTTACCAATTATTTCTTTATCAAATAAAGATAAAATAATTGGTGAATTGGAAGCAAACTACACAAATGTAAAATTACTTAAGTCTCAAGAATGGCCATTACCCAAAGAAATATCAAATAATGAGCAGTTATTAAATGAATTAGAAGGTGAAAATAAAATATATACAAAAAGTAAATTTGGAATGAAAATTTTTGAAACTTCTATATATATGGCTCATAATTAAAACATATGATTAGCGAAAAACAAGTGTTAAACAAAATTGCTGAAGCTCTTGAAATTGAAGCAAATCAAATAACAGTTCAAAGTTCAAGTGAGAATATAGAAAAATGGGACTCATTAGGGCAGTTAGCCATATTATCCGCACTAGATGAATTATTTAATGGTGCTATCGCAGATATTCCAGAAATAGCAAATTCATATTCAGTCAATTCATTATTATATATTTTAAAAGACAATAAACTAATTTAACTAATTGTATTCAGATGAGTTTAATAATTAAAAATATTGAATACTTCTTACCTTCTAATATTGAGGATGCTGATATTCTAAAAAAAGATAATCCAAACTGGGATGTTCAAAAAATTAATGATAAAACAGGTGTAGATAAAAGACATATTGCAACATCTATTGAGAACACAACAACAATGGCTGTCAAAGCTGTTAATAAGATTAAAAACTTTGGCAAATTAAAAAAAAAATTGAATTTGTAATATTTGTAACACAAACTCCTGAATATCAATTACCTACATCTGCTTGTGTAATCCAAAACATTTTAGGAATACCAACTACAGCCATGTGTTTTGATGTTAATTTAGGTTGCTCAGGTTTTGTTTATGCATTAGCAATATCAAATTCTTTCATAAAATCAAAATTGTATAAAAGTGGATTAATAGTCTGTAGTGAAAAATATTCTACATATATAGATAAAGATAATAGAACTTGTAGGCCATTATTTTCAGATGGGGCAGCAGCAATTATAATTGAAGCAAGTAAAGAACCTCTTATGATTTCATTTGACTTAGGAACAGATGGGAATGGTTATGACAAATTAATTGTTCCAAAAAATAATATTAAAGTTAAAAATAATAAAACTATATTAAAAAAAAATAAAATTCATATGAATGGAGCGGATGTTTTTACTTTTACTTTAAATAAAGTACCCGAAACAATCAGAAATAATCTAAAAAAAAATAAATTATCAATTAATGATATAAATTTTTTTATTTTTCATCAAGCAAGCAAAATAGTTATTGAAAACTTATCTAAAAAATTAAATATTCCTAAAGAGAAGATGTACAATAATTATGACAAAATAGGTAATACAGTTTCACCAACAATACCCATTGCTTTACATGAAGCTCAACAAAAAAAATTAATCAAAAAAAATGATCTAATTATGATGATTGGCTTTGGTGTTGGTTATTCATGGGGATCGTGTATTTTAAAATGGAATTAAGCATATATGTTTAAAAAAACTTTTATTATTGCTGAAGCTGGGGTAAATCATAATGGATCTTTAAATAAAGCTCTTAAGTTAGTTGATGCTGCAATAAACGCTAAAGCAGACGCAATTAAATTTCAAACATGGAAAACTGAAAATGTAGTTATAAAAAACTCTATCAAGGCTCCATATCAAAATAAATTTTATAAAAATAATACTCAATTTGAAATGCTTAAAAAGTTAGAAATGAAATTTAGTAATTTTATTACTATTAAAAAATATTGTGATAAAAAAAAAATAGTTTTTTTATCTACAGCTGATGAGTATGAAAGTGCAAAGTTTTTAAAACCATTAATAAAATATATTAAAGTTGGTTCAGCAGAAATAAATGATTTTCCATTTCTTATAAAATTGGCAAAATTCAGAAAACCAATTTTTTTATCTAGTGGTATGGCTAGTTTAAATGAAATTCGTGAAGCAGTAAATATATTGACATCCAATGGCTTAAAAAAAAATAAAATATGTGTTCTTCATTGTAATACCGCATATCCAACTCCATTTGAAGACGCTAATTTAAATGCTATTAATACAATTAAGAAAAAACTTAACATAAGTGTTGGTTACTCAGATCATACTCCTTCAATAGAAGCTTCTCTTGCTGCAGTTTCTATCGGGGCTGAAATAATAGAAAAACATTTTACATTAAATAATAAAGATAATGGCCCTGATCATGCTTCAAGTTTAGAGCCTGATAAATTCTATGAAATGGTAAATAGTATAAGAAATATAGAAAAAGCATTAGGTAATGGCATTAAAAAAATAACTAAAAGTGAAAAAATAAATATTAAATCAACTAGAAAATCAGTTGTAGCAAATAAAGCAATTAAAAAAGGATCAAAGTTCAATGAAAAAAATATTACTATAAAAAGACCTGGAACTGGAATAAGCCCAACTTTATATTTTAAAATAATAGGCAGAATTGCAAAAAGGGATTATGAAATAGATGATTTTATAAAAAATGAATAGGGTTTTAATTTTAACAACAAGTCGATCTGATTTTGGTTTATTAGAAAATACCATAAAGAAAATTAAAATTTTAAAAAAATTCAATTTACAGCTTGTTGTTTCAGGAACTCACTTAGCTAAATCTTATGGTGATTATTATTCTAATCATATAAAAAAAATTCATAAAAATTCTATTAAAATTAAGATTCCTATTTTAATGAAAAATAATTATAATTTTGAAGCATGGAGTATTTTCTTTAATAAATTTTCAAAGTTACTTGAAAATAATAAACCAAATATTGCTATTTTACTTGGGGATAGAATTGAAACTTTATTTGCAGCTATTGCACTTCATTCTTTTAATATACCAATTGCTCATATTGGTGGAGGAGAGTTAACTAAAGGAGCTACTGATAATGCTTTTAGACATAGTATTACAAAACTATCTAATCTTCATTTTGTTTCAAATAATACTTATTATAAAAGAGTTCTGCAATTAGGTGAAAATAAAAATAATGTTTTTATAGTTGGAGATCCTGCTGTTGAATTAATAAAAAAAAGTAAATTTAAATCCAAGATTCAAATTGAAAACAGTCTAGGCTTCAAATTATTTAAAAAAAACATAATTGTAACTTTTCATCCTGAAACATTAGATTTAAATAATAATAATAAAAAATTTAAAATACTTCTGGATTTCTTAGAAAACCTAAAAGAATATAGAATTATTTTTACTTTTCCAAATTCTGACCAAAATAGTGTTGAAATAATTAAATTATTAAAAATTAGTACCAAGAAAAATAGAAATTTTATAATTTTTAAAGAAATGGGAACACTAAATTACTTATCAACAATGAAATATTGTGAATTTATTTTAGGTAACTCATCAAGTGGACTTACTGAAGCTCCTATACTAAATATTCCATCTATAAATTATGGAAGTAGGCAAGAAGGAAGAATTAGATTTCAAACTGTCATAGATTGTGATACTAACATTAAATCACTTAAGAATTCTTACAAAAAAATTCAGAATATAAAAAAAAATAAAATAAAAATAAAAGGACAAGATTTTTCTGACAGATTATCTAACATTTTAACAAAGAAAATAAATAAAATAAATATAAAGAAAGAATTTATTGATTTAAAATAATTTATAATGAAAAACGCATTGATAATAGGTTATGGTTCAATTGGAAAATTACATTTTCAAATACTTAAAAAATTAAAATTATTTAATAATATTTACATATATACCTCTCAAAATATTCAAATTAAAAATAAATTAAACAACCTTAAAAATCTAAATGAACTAGATATTACATATGTAGTAATTGCTTCACCAACATCTATGCATTTAAAACATCTTACTATAGTGAATAATCAATTAAATAAAATAAAGATTCTTGTTGAAAAACCAATATTTAATAATTTAAATTCGAATAAATTAATACTTAAAAATAAAGTTTTTGTAGGATATGATTTAAGATATCATCCAGTAATTACAAAGATTAAAAAACTAATTAATAATAAAGTTTTATGGAGTACCAATATTTTTTGTGGTTCTTTTTTGCCTGAATGGCGACCTGGAAGAGATTATACACAAACTTCAAGTGCAAAAAAACAACTAGGAGGAGGAGTTGTAAATGATCTTAGTCATGAATTTGATTATCTTTTATGGTTTTTTGGAGATAGTAAAATATTGTTTTCTTATAGTAAAAAAATTTCAGATTTAAATATTAATACTGAAGACAGTTTATTTTTAGTCAATAAGTTCAAAAATAATATGATCAGCAATATCTTTTTGAATTATTTTACCAGATTACATCAACGAAAATTAAATATTGATGGTAAAAATATTTCTATTACTGCTGATTTAATGAATAATGATATTACTTATTTTATCAAAAATAAAATGTATTATGATAAGTTTACTAATATAAAAAGAGAAACTACGCACACTTTAATGCATAAAAATATAATCCTTGACTCAAAAATTATTTGTTGCACTTATGAGGATGCTATTAAAATTCAAAAAATTATACAAACAATTAAATCTAAATGAAACTGCTTTGTACTATATGTATGCGTGGAGGATCAAAAGGTGTTAAAAATAAACATTTAAAAAAAATTAATGGCAAACCTCTACTTTGGTATACAATTAATCAAGCATTAGAGTCTAAATTATTTTATAAAATTTGCATATCAACTGACTCAACTTCTATTGCAAAATCATCAATGGAAGCCGGAGCTGATAAAGTTTTTATTAGAAATAAAAAAATGGCCCTTGATTATACTCCAAAATTACCTGTCATTAGAAGCGCTTTTAAACAGGCTGAAAAATTATATAAAGTTAAATTTGACACATTAATAGATTTAGATGCAACATCTCCATTAAGAACTATAAAAGACATTAAGGACTCTTATAAACTTTTTGTTAAGAACAAATCAATCAATCTAATATCTGTGTGTATGTCAAAAAAAAATCCATATTACAACATAGTTGAATATAAAAAAAATAAATTATCTATTTCAAAATTAAATAAAAAAATTCCAGATTCAAGACAACAAAATCCTATTACTTATGATATGAATGCTTCTATATATATTTGGAATAGGGATACAATTTTAAAATATGATGATTTATTTTTTAAAAAAACCTCAATATTTTTAATGCCAGAAGAAAGATCAATCGATATTGATAGTAAATTAGATTTTAAGATTGTAAAATTTTTAATGGAAAATAATAAAGATGTTAAGTAAAAATAAAGGCAGATTACAAAATAAAAACTCCTATATTTTAGGAGGACTCGGATTAATTGGATCCTCAATTTCTAAGACCTTTATAAACAATGGATCTAATCTTGTAATTTTGGATAATAATAAAAAAAATTACGAAATTTTTTTAAAAAAAAATAATCTTAAAAAAAAAGACATTAAGTTTGAAAAGTTTGATTGTACAAAATTAGATAAGATAGAATTAAATCTAAAAAAAATTATAAAAAAAAATGATTATCCAGATGTTTTTATTAATGCCTCTTATCCTTTCACAAAAAATTGGGGTAAAAACAACTTTAAAGATATCAAATTAAGCTATTTTACAAATGAAATTAATGCTCAATTAAATTCAAGTATTTGGATTTCTCATATCATTGCTAGAACAATGCTCAAAGCTAAAATACAAGGAAGCGTTATTCAAATTAGTTCAATTTATGGAAATAATGCTCAAGATTTAAGTATTTATCAAGGTACAAAAATGAAAGAAAGTTTAACATATCCTGTCATTAAAGGAGCTATAAATAATTTTACAAAACAACTTGCATCATTCTATGGTAATCAAAATATACGTTTTAATAATATTATTGCTGGAGGTCTTGAAGGACCTGTTTCTGGTGAATTTAAAAAACAGAGTAATAGATTTAAAGATAATTATTTAAATAAAGTTTTGATAAAAAGATTTGCTAAACCTGAAGATATTGCATTTGCTGCATTATTTCTATCATCTGATGAGTCTAGTTATATTACTGGATCTGACCTTTATGTTGATGGTGGATGGTCAGCTGTATAATATATGCCTCTATCCAAAAGAATTATTGCTAGATTAGATATTAAAGGCTCTAATTTAGTTAAGGGAGTAAATTTAGAAGGTTTAAGAGTTTTGGGAAAACCTGAAAATTTTGCTGAATATTATTACAATAATGGTGCAGATGAGCTTTATTATCAAGATGTTGTTGCTAGTTTGTATGGAAAAAATTCCCTTAAAGAAATCATATCAAAAACTGCCAAAAATATTTTTATACCTCTAACTGTAGGTGGGGGGATTAGAAATTTAAAAGACATTAGTCTTATTTTAAAGTATGGGGCAGATAAAGTGGCAATAAATACAGCAGCAATTAAAAATCCTTTATTAATAAAAAAAGCATCTAAAATATTCGGATCTTCAACAATAAGTGTATCAATTGAGGCATCTAAAGTAGATAATAATTATTTTGCATTTACAGATAATGGTAGAAATAATTCTAAAAAAAAAATAATTGATTGGATAAAAAATGTTCAAGATTTAGGTGCAGGAGAAATTATAATTACAGATATACAATTAGAAGGCACAGGCAAAGGTTTTAATACTGAACTTTTTGAAATTATAAACAAGTTTATAGAAATTCCAATTGTTTATAATGGAGGAATAGGTAATGTAAAACAGGCTAGAAATTTATTTAAAAAATTTCAAAACATCTCTGGAGTATCAATTTCCTCTATGTTTCATTATTACTGTTTAAATAATCAAATATTTAATAATAATAAATTTGAATTAGGTAATATTGAATATTTAGATAATAGAAAAAAGTTTGATAGCTTTGAAACTCATAATATAAGTAAATTCAAAAAAAAATTGTTTAAAGATTAATGATTGATACTAAATCTAAATTTAAAATTGCAATAATAGATTATAATTTAAGCAATCTGTTTAGTATAAATAATGCTCTAAGTTCATTAAATTTTAATACTATTATAACTAATTCAAAAAAAGATATTCTTTCTTCTGATTTAATTGTTTTACCTGGTGTAGGTGCATTTAATAAGGCTATATCAAATTTAAAAAAAACGAAGACTTTTGATCTTTTGAGATCACTTCATACACATAACAAACCTATTATTTCTATTTGTTTAGGGATGCAAATGTTGTTTGAAAGTAGCGAAGAATTTTGCAAAACATCAGGATTATCTATCATAAAAGGCGATGTTCATTCTTTTAAAAAATATAAACACAGCTCAATAGTTCCACATATAGGTTGGAATGACCTTTTGATAAATGATCAAAATATCAGTATTAAGAAATTTTCAAGATTAAAAAAACATATATTTAATAAGAAGTTTTACTTTATTCACTCTTTCTTTGTAAAACCAAAATACAAAAAGGATATTTTAACTTATACAAAATATGATGATGTTGTTTTTTGTTCTTCAATACTAAAAAATAACCTTTTAGCATGCCAATTTCATCCTGAAAAAAGTGGAAATAATGGTTTAAAACTAATTGATTCTTTTATAAAGAGCATCAATTAAATGAAAAAATATAATAAACTTGATAAGCAAATTTCTAAACTACCTAACAAAGTTCTTTGGTGTAAGAAATGTGTCATATCAAATCAAAGACCCAGGATAATATTTGATGATAATGGCATATGCTCAGCATGTAATAATCTTGAATATAAAAAAACTATTGATTGGCTAAAAAGAAAAAAAGAATTTGAAAAGTTGTTAGATAAACATCGTGGAAATGGAAAAGAATGGGATGTAGTTGTGCCAAGTAGTGGTGGAAAGGATTCTGGCTATGTAGCACATAAATTAAAATATGAGTATGGAATGAATCCACTATTAGTGACTTGGAGTCCACTAAAATATACTGATATAGGGATAAAAAACTTTAACAGTTTAAATGACAGTGGTTTTGTGAATATTAAATGTTCTCCTAATGGAGTTATACATAAAAAACTTGCAAGATTATGTTTTGAAGAATTAGGTGATGCTTTCCACACATTCGTTCTAGGTCAAATGTATTTTCCTGTTCATATTGCAAATAAGTTTAAAATTAAATTAATATTTTATGGTGAAAATGGTGAAGTAGAATATGCCGGAGATCCAAAATCAGTGGATAAACCTTTCATAGATTTTTTAGATGATAAAAAATGGGTATCTGGATATTTAAAAGGGGTAACTATTGATGAATTAATAAAATTTGGAATTAAAAATAAAAACTATTTAAGTGAAAAAGATTTATTTGAGGCAGATTTAAATTTTTATAAACCGCCATCAATTAATGAATTAAAAAAGAATAATATAAGTAAAATATATTACTATAATTATTATCACCCATGGAATCCTCAGGAAAATTATTATTACTGCACAGAAAATACTGGTTTTCAAGCTAATTTAGAGAGAACTCAAGGTACCTATTCAAAGTACTCAAGTATTGATGATAAAATGGATGGCATGCACTACTATATGAGATTTATTAAATTTGGATTAGGGAGATGTATGGAAGATGCCGCACATGAAATTAGAGACGGTCATATAACTAGGAATGAAGGAATATCATTGATGAAAAAATTTGAAGGTGAGTTTCCTGATAAATTTTTTTTAGATTTTTTACAATACCTTGACATTAATGAAAAAGAATTTTGGAAAGTTGTTGATAGTTGGAGATTATCTCATATTTGGAAAAAAGAAAAAAGTAAATGGAAATTAAAGAATCCTATAAAATAATGGATAAAATTACTTCTTCAAAAAAAAATGAAATGTTTAAACAAATTGTTGTTGTCGATGGTCAGGCCGGATGTGGTAAAACTTTATTATCTCCGATAATTTCTTCCTTTAAAAGAGTTGAGTTATTAACTTATATTTTTGAAATTGAATTTATATTAAGACTCAAAAAAATGAAAAAAATTAAAAAAGATGCAGCAATATCGATGATTAAACTATTTACTGACCATAAACTTTATCAGACAATGATGGGTAGGGAGGTAAATTTTAGAATTTCTGATATTTCTAGTATTTATAATTATAGAAATCCCAATGTATATCTAAATCGAATTAAACAAAGAGGAGATGAAATAATTCCAAATAAAATTAATAAAAAAAAACCAATATTAAATTTTACTACTCATGATTTAACTGAATATATAAATGAACTGTTTGAGGCATATGGAACAAAACTGGTCTTTATCGAAGTAATTCGGCATCCTTTATATATGATAATTCAACAATCATTAAATATGAAAAATTTAATAAATACTTCTAGAGATGTAGATGTATATTATAAATTAAAAAATAAAGAATATCCACATTTTGCACTTGGATGGGAAAGTGTTTATAATAAACTTAACTTTGTAGAAAAGGCTATTCATTTAATGAGCATAAATATAAAAAAAAACGAAGAAAAAAGAAAAAAAATTCTAAAAAGTAAATTTAAAAATAACTATTTACTTTTACCATTTGAAGATTTTGTGAAAAGACCAGATAAATATTTAAATGATATTAAAAAAAAATTACATACTACAGAGTCTTTAGATACTCTGAAGTTTTTAAGAAAAGCTAATGTACCAAGGAAGAAAATCGCTGACGGAATTCCATTAGAAATTTATAAAAGATGTGGTTGGAAACCATCCAAAAAAAACCTAAATGAAAAAGATGAACTTGAACTCAGAAAAAAATATCTTTTAAAAAATAATGTAAGTAAAAAATATATAGATATAATAAATTCATTATCCAATAAATATGAAAAAAAATATTATAAATAAAAATTTAAAAATTGTTTGTATGATTCCAGCCAGAATTGGAAGTAAAAGAATAAAAAAAAAGAATTTGCGTTTAATTAATAATAAACCGTTAATATCTTATGCAATTGAAGCTGCTAAAAAAATAAAATATTTTGACTCTATTTATTTAAATTCAGATTCAATAAAATTTAAAAAAATAGCAAATGATTATTCAATAAAATTCTACAAAAGAGATAAAAAACTTGGATCCGATGTGACAACAAATGATCAATTTACATTTGATTTTTTTAAAAATATAGAATGTGATATTCTAATACAAATTTTACCAACTTCACCATTTATTACTAAAGATGAAATAAATAATTTTTACAAGCATATGATAAATAATAAATTAGAGACCTTAATATCAGTTGAGGAAAAACAAATTGCATGTTTGTATAAATCAAAACCTATAAATTTTAAAAAGTTAGTCCCAAATCCCCCATCACAGAAAATGACTCCTATTAAAGCTTATGCAACAGTGTTAATGGGTTGGAGAAAAATAAGTTTTATGCAAAATATAAAAAAATATAAATCAGCCTACCATGGGGGAGGTAGTAAAACTGGATATTTTACTCTTAAAGGATTATCAACAATTGACATAGATAATGAGTCAGATTTTCAATTAGTTGAAAAAATCATGTTGGCTAATAAAAAGAAAAATATAACTAAGAAGAGGTACTACAAATGAAAAAAAATATAGAAAAAAATGTTATAAAGATTTTAAAAAAAGATGGAATAAGAGATAATGACTTTTCTAAAGAAAATAAACTTATTACAAATATTGCAGATCTAGTCAAAAATAAAAAAAAAATAAATAGCTGGAGTCATAGACTTGTAAATACTGAAAGTAATTCAGCCACAATAATATGTCAGCAACCAGGTGAAGGAAATAGAATGCATTATCATTCTAATTGGAATGAATGGTGGCTTATAATAGACGGTAAATGGGAATTTGTAATTGGAAAACAAAAAAAAATATTAGTAAAAAATGATTTAATTTTAATTAAAAAAAATAAAGTGCATAAAATTACTGCAATTGGTAAAAAACCTGCAATAAGATTGGCAGTTAGTAGGGGTGATGTAGATCATATATATGTCTAATAAAAATAATAAACTTTATTTAAAATTTAATAAAAAAACTGTCCTTATAACTGGGGGATCAAGAGGTATTGGTAAACAAATAAAAAAAGACTTTGAAAATTTAGGTGCGAAAGTAATATCTATTAGCACAAAAAACTTTGATTTATCAAAAAAAGACGATTTAAAAAATTTAATTTCATATATTAATTCATTTAAAAAAATAGATATTTTAATTAATAATGCTGGAATTAATTACTCCCAACGTATTGAAAACTTTATTGAGGCTGATTACGAAAATTTAATGAACATAAACTTAAAATCAGTTTTTATTTTAACAAGCCAAATATCAAAAAAAATGATTAAAAATAAATTTGGCAGAATAGTTAATATTGCATCAATTGCATCAGAAAGAGTTAGAGAAGGTAGATCGGTATATTCTACTTCGAAATTTGGTCTTATTGGTTTTACAAAAACTATTGCAGTAGAGCTTGCTAAATATAATGTATTAGTAAATGCTGTGTCCCCTGGATTTATTAACACAGAAATGACAAGATCTATGCTAAAAAAAAATGAGATAAAAAAATTAACAAATCAAGTTCCCATGAATAGATTAGGAACAACCAAAGACATATCAAATGCTGTTATGTTTTTGTGTAGTGATATCAATACTTTTATAACTGGTCAAAATCTTATAGTTGATGGCGGTTTTATAGGTGCTGTTAATGCATAGTGATATTTCGATTAAGTCAAAAATAAAAAAATATGATGTTTATTTTGAAAATAATTTAAAAAAAATCATTAATCAAAATTATAATGATAATGATGTAATATTAATTGATAATAAAGTTTATAAAAAATTTGATAAAAATAATTTGATTAAAAAAAAAGTAATTAAATTATCTATTAATGAAAGAGCTAAGGAATATTATCAAATTGGAAATATAATAAATAAATTAATTAATATAAATTTTTCTAAAAAAAATAAATTAATTGTAATTGGAGGAGGTATAACACAAGATATATCTAGTTTTATTTCACATATTATTTTTAGAGGTGTGGATTGGATTTATGTGCCTACGACATTGCTATCTCAAGCAGATAGCTGCATTGGTTCAAAAATATCTATAAATTTTAAAAAATATAAAAATTTAATTGGAAATTATAATCCTCCTACAAAAATATATATCTGTGAAAATTTTTTAAAAACGATACAAAAAAAAGATATTTTGTCAGGTATTGGTGAAATGCTTCATTATTTTATAATTTCATCAAATAAAGATTTAAATAATTTTAACAAAAACATAGATAATTTTATTAATTTAAATAACAATATCGTTAATCAATATATTAAGATATGTTTGAACATCAAAAAAAAATTTATTGAAAAAGATGAATTTGATAATAAAGAAAGAATATTTTTGAATTATGGTCATACCTTTGGTCATGCAATAGAAAGTATAGAAAATTATAAAATTCCACATGGTATATCAGTGTGTTATGGGATTGATATAGTAAATTATATTTCTTATAAACTTAACTGTTTGTCTAAAGCTAATTATTTAAAGATTAATAATATTATTAAAATTATTACTAAGGATTATCCAATAAAAAAATTAAATATAAACAAATTATATAAAATTATTTTAAAAGATAAAAAAACACTTAACGGTGAAATTAGGTTGGTCTTAATCTCTGCTCCAGGTAAACCATTTATTAAGCAATTTAAAAAAAATAATAATTTAAAAAGTTTTATTATTGATTATTTTAGAAGTTAAAAAGTATGAGAATAAAAATTGGAATAATTGGATTTGGTAAAATAGGTCAAGCGAGATATAAAATATTAAATAGATTAAAAAATATTTGTGAAGTTACTAGAATCTGCGATCCTAGCCTTATTAATGTAAAGGGAGTTATTTGTTCAGAAGATTATAATGATATAATTAATGATAAAGAAATTAGTTCAGTTTTTATATGTACTCCTAATTATTTAAATTATCCAATAACTAAAAAATGTTTAATTGCAAAAAAAAATGTTTTTTGCGAAAAACCTCCAACAATAAATTTATCTCAAATAAAAAAAATAATTAAATTAGAAAATATGCATAAGAATAAATTAATGTATGGTTTCAATCATCGTGAACATGAAAGTATTAAGAAAATGAAGAAAATAATTGATCAGAAAAAATTAGGAAAAATATTATGGATTAGAGGCAGATATGGAAAAAGTGTTGATAAGGATTTTTTCAAAAGTTGGAGATCTGTTAAAAAATATGCTGGAGGTGGAATCTTGATTGATCAAGGTATTCATATGCTCGATTTATTTATGCATTTATCTGGAGATTTTAACAGGGTTTTATCTTCACTTAGTAATTTATTTTGGAAAGGTGATGTTGAAGATAATGCTTTTATTATATTAGAAAATACAAAAACAAAAGTTACTGCTTCTTTGCATTCTACAATGACCCAATGGAGACATTTGTTTTCCTTAGAAATATTTTTAGAAAAAGGTTATCTTGTGCTTAATGGACTTAAAACTTCTTCTAATTCATATGGCAAAGAAGTTTTAACAATTGCAAAAAATAAAAATCAACCATCTGTAAAATGGATTTCTGAAAAAAAAGAAATCTATAAAATAGAAAAATCCTTTGAAAAGGAAATTAAATATTTCTTAAGTTGTATAAAAAATAATAATAAAATAATACAAAGTAATTCCTATGATGCTCTAAGATTAATGACACTTGTTAGTAAAATTTATAGAAAGTAGTATGCTTATATTAGAAAAAATTAACATTTCAAACTTGATAAAATCACTAACTTTAATTATTTTTAAAAAAAAAAAATTTAAAACGATTTATTATATATATGATATAACTAAATTAAATTATATATATAAAAATATTTTCCGATTACTAGGCTTCGAATTATCTAAATTAGATTTTAAGATGATTGAAATTCGTGAAACTAATAAAGAATGTGTTAATTTTTCAATTCCTAGAAAAAAATTATTTGAATTAGAATCCATAATTAACATAGAATATGAATTAACTAAGTATAATTTATATCAAAATCAATCAATAAAAGATTTCATTTTAAAAAGTATATTTGCAGAAGACTATCTTAAAAAAAATAGTCCATTTAGAATAATTTATTTGTTAGACGTAATATCTTTTTTTATGAATAAATATAATGTTAAAGATTCCACATTTATTTTAACTAATTATCCATTTTTTTATTTATATACAAAATATGCTAATGAAAAAGGTATTAGTATTGATAAGACATATTCTTTCTATTTTGGATTATCAATTAATTTTTTATTATCAAAATCTATTATTAAAAAAATTTACTTTAAATACCTATATTTGCTAAAAAAAAATCATACTTTTAATGATAAAATTACACATGAAATCAAATTATATTGTGAAGGTAAATCACAACCTAACTTATTAAATGATGGAAACAGATCTGATTTTTTTTGGTTATTAAATTCTAATTTTAGCAAAAAAAATGTTCTTTATAATTCTAATGATAAAAACGTTGTAAATTTTTTAAAAAAAAATCAAATAAACGCTACTTTAGATTTTAATAGTACTTTTTTTTATAACTATAAATTTATTCCATTAGTAAATTTATTTAAATCTTTTTTTAACAATAAAATTAATTACCACTATATCATATCAATATTAAATAATTACGAATATTTTTATAATAAATGGTATAATTATTTAAAAACCCACAATGTTAAAATCTCATTATGTTGGTATAAATATGACTCACAACATATTGTTATGAATAAAGCTTTAAATAATTTAGGTGGAATATCCTGTTTTTATCAAATGAATTTTGATGGACATGAGTATTATGAAAGTAAATTATACACTGATATTAATTTTTGCTTTTCAAAATTTTCAGCTACTCTTGATAAAAAAATTAATTCTAAAATTAAACACCAAATAATTACAGGATATCCAATGATTAAAATCACAGAAAACATGAAATCTTATGCAAACAAGATTAGGAATAAATTATTAAATAATGGAGCAGAAAAAATTGTATGTATTTTAGATGAGAATTCTCTTTCAGATGAAAGATGGCATACAGGTCACAATTTACAAAGAGAAAATTATAGTGCAATAATTAATGAATTGTTAAAAAACAATAAATTAGGTGTTATTTTTAAACCTAAGTCTGCCTACGATATAAGAGATAGACTTGGCAAGTATGAAGATTTATTAAATAAGGCGATTTCTACTGGAAGATGTTTTATTTATGAAAATGTTGAACAAAATAAAAGTAAATTTACAAAAGCCACTCCAATTCAAGCTGCTTTATCTTCAGATTTGATAATACATTCGCATTTAAGTGCTGGAACAGCCGCTATTGAATGTGCAAAATTACAAATACCAACCATTTTGTTAGATAGAGAAAATGATATAAATAGCGTAATGCATAAATATGTAGAGAAAAAAAATATATTTTATAATTGGGATTCTATCATTAATGAACTTAACTCATTTTTTTTTGATGATAATGGTGACAAAAATTTAGGAAATTGGGAAAATAGTTTAAAATATTTTGACCCCTTCAATGATAACAATGCATCACAGAGAATTGGTATTTTTTTAGATAATCTAAAAATTGGTTTTGAGAATGGGTTAACTAAAGAAGATAATATTAACTTATCTATAAAGAAATACAGAGAAAACTGGGGAAATGATAAAGTTATTAGTTCATAAATAGTATTTTTGTAAAAAAATATATTTTATTAAAATTAAATTACAAAAAAAATTTATTATAGAATTTTAATTTCCACTTATGCTATTAATTATTTCTTTACATTCCTTTCTAATTGATAGATTATTATTTATATTTTTATTTTTTTTACGTAAAATTAATTTTAAAAAATTATATATTTCAAATTTTTTAGAATAATAAATAATCAATTTTCTAATAGTTAAACGGTTGTCTTTTATAACTGCAGGTATATATTGATTATAAATAAAGTTTTTAAGATTACTTTTAATTTCATCTTTCAAAGATATAGAGGCATTAGATTTATCATTAATTTTAATAACTTCAGAAATTTTAATGGCTGTATAATCAATAGACTTGTCAATCATATTCATATCAAGCTTTTGCCACTTATTTCTATCTTTTAACCTTCTAGAATTTAAAGTCATTATGAATTGAGTTTCATCAATAATTTTTATTTTTCCATT
>MDSV01221451.1_pt1 | contig 34003 bp, 21 predicted proteins | sample 810851 | NCBI WGS metagenome assembly MDSV01 (sample SAMN05326640, study PRJNA326480) | marine metagenome | isolation source: seawater | place: Atlantic Ocean: North East | collected 2012 | reverse complement strand
CTCCTAAAAGAAACCGCAAAAATAAATACCCCATCTCAAGGTCAAGGTGATGATGATCGTTTCTGGCGTCCAGAATTGGATAAGTCTGGAAATGGTATGGCAGTAGTTAGATTTCTACCTGCGCCTGATGGAGAAGACTTGCCGTGGGCAAGAACTTGGAATCATGGATTTCAAGGACCAGGTGGATGGTATATCGAAAACTCTTTAACTACTCTTGGACAGAAAGACCCAGTTAGTGAGTATAATTCACAACTCTGGAATTCGGGTATCGAAGCAAATAAAGATATTGCTCGTAAACAGAAACGTAGGTTGACTTACATTTCTAATGTTTACGTTATCAAAGACCCTGCCAATCCTCAGAACGAAGGTACTATTCGTTTGTATAAGTTTGGTAAGAAGATTTGGGACAAACTCAATGATAAGATGAATCCTCAGTTTGAAGATGAGACTCCAGTAAATCCATTTGATTTATGGGAAGGTTGTAACTTCAAAATTAAGATTCGTAAGTTGGATGGTTTTTCCAATTATGACAAGAGTGAATTTGAGAATCCTACACCTCTTCATGAAGATGAAGCTAAGATGGAAGAAATCTGGAAAGGTGAACATTCTTTGGAAGAGTTTACTAATGAAAAGAACTTCAAGTCTTATGCAGAGTTGAAACAGAAGTTAGATCGTGTTTTAGGTCTACAAACTGATACACCAACTCCTACTGCAGTAGAAGACGCTCCGTTTGATGGTGGTAAACCTATGACTCCGGCTCAAGCAGCTGTTAAACCACCTGAAACTGCAACACCTGTTGTAGCAGAAACCGCAGGAGATTCTGAAGAATATTCCTACTTTGCAAAATTGGCTGAGCAAGATTAATGTCTAGTGAAAATAATACTATGTATGGATTTTGGTTTTGTGTAATAGTTTTATTACTTAGTGTTGCTTGTTGGGGATCACCTGATTTAGTGGATGCTTGGATATATTATTTGTCAGATGGGTTTTATAAATCCTCTTAGGATTACTGCATTTTAGAAGTACTTGATGAGTCTTCTGTAGATATTGGTGATCCTGCAAGTACTGCTGATGAACTATTATTTACATTAGTGTTTGTACTAGATTGAATAATAATAGGTCTTCCAGTTCTAGCAGCTTCAGCGGTTTGGACTTGTAATTGGGCTAACATTTGACCACTTACAAGTCCTTCTGTTGCTGATGAGAAGGCTTTTAGTTTGGTCATATCAACTTCATCCATAAAATCATCAAGTGCCTCTGCTGTTTTTTCTATATCAGAATCTCCTAATACATTCATTGCCTTTGCGAGACCTGTAATACCTAGAGCTGCTTGATTTAGTCCTGGCCCAATCTCAGAGAATCTTTTAAATTTATCAACGGGGTCACTTGCACCTATAAGTTTTCCAAATCCCTCAGAAAGATTAGAGAGAAATCCCCCACCAGCAAAAGATGCTAATCCAACTCCTAATGCTGTAATTCCAGAACCTACAGTAGCAAAGTTTGAACCATCAATTGCACCAAACTTTTTAACAGATTCAGCAACAGCATCCATTCCTGCACTATTTGTTGGCATAAGAAGATCAGCTATTGCACCACCAACACCGAAGGCTCCTAATCCTACACCAACTAGACCCATTCCCTTTCCAACTTGTGCAAGATTGCCAGGATCCATGTCAGCAAACTTTTTAACTGAAGTTGCTATTTTGTCAAGGTCTTCTGCAGATGGCATGAATGCACCGGCTATGGCCGCACCCGCAGAAAAGAGTACAAGTGCACCTGCCATTGCTGTTAATCCGGCAGCAACCGCTAACATATTTCCAGCAGGAAGGACTGCTAATCGTTCTATTCCCTCAACTATGGAATCTATTATTCCTCCTATTGTATCACCAATGGTTGAAATAACTTTTGATATACCATTAAAAATGGAATCAAGAATTCCCGAAACATTTTCCATAACAGATATTATGACATCACCTACCTTTTGAATTATTGCACTAATTTCTTGAAGTGCAACCGAAAGCACTTTTAATATTTCTTGTATAGTTTTATTGAGGACAGGATCGGTAATAATATCTTTTATTACTTTAAATATATCTACAACGATTGGATGTAATGCTTTAATTACTGTTGCTACTCCGTCAAAGAATGCAGTAATAAACGGCCCCATATTTCTGACCATATTACCAAAACCTTCTAAAACTTTTTTAAGGATAGTTCCGATTGCTTCACCAAGTGATAATATTATTCCAGTAATCATTTCTAATGCTTTACCTTGACCGGCAATCATTTCGAATACTTTGAATGCCGCGGCTAGTCCTGCAGCGAATATTGGAAGTGAAACAGATATAGCTGCTACACCTAAAACTACCATTGGATTAGCAAAAGCGGCAAGACCTCTAGCAAGACCTGTTAGAAAACTTTCAACACCTTTTCCTAGTTTTTTCATACTTTTGCCCATAGATCCAATAGGATTCATTATAGCTTTACCCATCCTAGAGAAGAAACCTCCGGCCTTTTTTTCTTCTTTTGCTCCATCTGGTATATCACCGCCACCATCATCATCACCTTTAATTCTAGCAGCTTCTCTTGCAGCTTCTCTAGCATCGGTCAATGCTTCGGCTGATATATCAAGCATAGTTCGTAGAGTATTAAGCGTAGCAGTCTGAACTCGAATTGTCTCATCTTGTCCATCTCTTATATCTTGAAATCGAGACTGATTCTCCCCATGAGATTCTTTTATTCTATCAACTACATCTTGTAATGTGGCCATTTAATCCTTTACCTATGTTTTGCGTTTTCTCGCGATACTCTTTCATTCTCTTCTTTAATCCAATTTTGTAATAACAATACATATATTTGTCTTTCAAAGGGTATCATATTTTCTAACTCTGTTAGACTCCATTGATGATGCTGAATCATGGCGAAGTTTGTTTGAAAATGGTTCGCCAAGGAATCGTGACTCAGCGCTATCCGAAAAAAGAATCAACTCCTGCTAACACTAGAGGTTTTAACTTCTTACACTTAGGACATATCCAATTTATTTTATGTTCTAATCTCGGCATGTTTTCAAAGAATTCTCTTACTTTTGTAAATTGTCCAGAACTAAGAGATTCAATAAAATCATCTAATTCCTTTTTAGTGGAATCTTTTCCTTTGTAAATTTCATCACCATCCCAGATGTAATCAATACATTCAGAAATTAATTTAAAGACATTATCAGCAGATATATTTTCACCCGCTGAAGCATATTTATTTACTAGATCGAGATTTGGATATTTTAATTTCAATCCAATATCTTTAGTAATTTGTACTTCTGAAGATACAGCTTTTGAAGTATCTACCTTTATATCATCTATATTAATTTCTATTTCAAGAACATCATCTTCAGCCGCATCTTTACAACATTTTAATTCTTCTGGTCTTGGAACTTTTACATTTAATTTTTCTCCAACAGATTTACCTCTAAGATGAAGAAAGATATATTCAATATCAAAAGGAGCAAGATTTTTAGTATCTACTTTTCCTTGACTACAAGACGCAATAATGTCCATCATAGCCTCAGACATTGTTTTTTCATTTCCACTTTCCAATGCCATTAATAATGATTTTTCTTCTTTCACAAGAAAGGGTCTAAATTTAACCTTTTCTTTAGTTGAAGGTATGTTCAATTCATAAGTGGGTGTTGCCACTCTTGGTAATGCCATAATATTCTCCTATAATAAAATAATTTTAACTTATACAATTTCCCATTTTTTAAATACTAAATCCACAGTAAAGTCTAATAGTTCTGCATTTTCCCATCCCAATTCTACAGCACTTATTCCTTTAGGCCATACATTTATTAATTCAACTCGATGCATAGGATTTATTGCTTCCACTTGTGTGTCATTATAAATTGAAATTTTAAGACCTCCTTTAAACTTATCATAATAGGTCATGTTATATGAATCAGTATTTTGTATATACTGTAACCAATTATACCAAAATTTTCGACATTGCCATTGATCTGTTTCTAGAAAGGTAATCGATACACCTTCTGATGGAGTGACTTCATAAGGAACTTCCAAACCATATTTACCGCCATATCTAAAGTTAGATGTTCCAGAAGTTCTAGCTGGTAAAGATACTGCTTTAACGAGAAATTGTATATTTGCAGGATCGGGAGTATCGGTAATATTGGGATCGGTTAGTAAACCACTTGGTGGTGTAATTTCAACAGTATATCTATTTCTCTTTGCAAAATATCCCTTTGCGCCTACTTTACTTATAAATTCACTTATTCCAAATTCTGAAAATGGTGCACCAGTATTCATTAAAACCTTTCTCTGCTATGTGTCCATACCATGTTGTTATTTACACCTTGTGTTTGAGATTTAAATCTTTCAACAGGTAAAAATAGTGCAGATTCCCACTCGGTAGCATTAACGTGAATAAATTGTGATTTAACTTTACCATTTAAATATCGATGTATAGTTGGTCTTGCTCTTTTAGCTCTACCTCTCATAAATCCTTTTAACATATTATATGTTAATCGTAATTTAGTATTTTCATCATAATTTGTATCGCTCGCAAATTCTTTGAGTTGATCCATTAATATTGCTCTATCTTTTGGAGCAAGATAATGCATGTTCAAACCAAGAAATCCATCAGAAAAACTCTTAATAGGAAAAACTAAAGGAAACGTATCATACCAGGGAAGAGTTTTTTTATGTTTAGGATTATAAAAGAAAAAATACATATTTCCAAGATATGCTTGTGGAGAATAATCTCCTTGTGCTATAATGCTTTGTGGAGTTTCAGAAGAAAGTGATCTTCTTATACCTGTTACTCCATAATTCTCAATCATTGAACGAAACCAGCTTATCGCAGCTCGCATTTGCGCAGTGGCCTGACCTGTTCCAATTACATCCCTTAATTTTTCTAAATACGTTTGTTCTTCTGCCATAATATAACTATTTAGTATTATTGAGAGTATCTTCTGTTAGGATTTGCCATTTCCATCCTCTCTTTTCACATACTATTTCAGCAGCTTTCCATTTGGCCTCATTGATTCCCCATGTCTTAACTTCTTTTAGGTATCTTCTTTTATGTTTGGGATTAAGTTTTGGTGGTTTTGTCTGTTTCTTTGGTTTAATCTCTATTAGTGTCTCACCTTTAGCGGTTTTAACCCAAAAGTCAGGGAAATATCGATGCCATTTACCATCGATTGGACTTTTATATGGTATAATGATTTCCTCACTAGACCAACGCAAGACTTCAGGTTGTCGATCAAGGTATTTCATGAACTTTAATTCCCACCCAGATCGATATCGAATATCACTTGTATCACCTTTATATTTGTCTCTATTTTGAGGACGAAATTTTCCTTTGTATGCCATATAAATATATAGATAGTTCAATAATACCAATTAAATAATAATGGAGAAAATTAATGCCAGGTCGATCTGATTATTCGCCACCACCAGAACAACCAGCTTCACGGGAAGTACAATATTACGAATATCCTTCTTCTTTACTTGCAGAAACTGGAGATGCATCGATGGATAATTATATGATGTTTGAAGCTAAAGATTTTAAATTGCAAAAACCAACACTTAATATAGCAATGTATATTCCTGGAGGTGCATTAAATACATCTTATAAATCATCCTATGACACTGTACAATTAGGTGGTGCAGGTTCGGTAGCACAAGACGTTGCTGGAGCAGTAGAAAAGGCCGTTAGTTCAGAAGCAGGATTTAGTTTGGATGCATTTACAAAGATTGCAGGAGCAACACAATCTGGTTTACAAAGTGAATTAGGAACAGTAAGTACACTTAAAATGGCAGATAAAGTAAGTGGAATCGGTGGCCTGGAGGGTACGAGGACTTTAATGGAACGAGCAACCGGAGCGGTACTTAATCCTTTTTCAGTTGCAGCATATAAAGGTCCTACTGATATGAGAGATTTTACTTTTGATTTTCAAATGTTACCACAAAATGAAGATGAATCTAAAGCTTGTTTAAAAATTGCAAATGCATTTAAAAAGGCCATGTTACCTTCACATGCGGGTGGAGATAGTAGTACTGCACCTTCAATGTTGTTTGGATATCCTGATACTTTTGAAATTACGTTTTATATTGGTGGAGAAAAGTTACCAGACTCCAATAAGAATCCCATGTTTAATATAGGAAAATCTGTATTAACCGCTTGTGAATTAAATTTTGATACAGAAAATGTACCTTTATTTTTTAAGGGAACACAATATCCTGTTTCCATAGCGATGAAACTTTCGTTTATGGAATTAGATATAATGTACAGAGAAAAAATAGATAAAGGAATGTAAGAGGAGAGATTAACAATGTCCGAATTTTTTCAACATTATCCACAAATAAATTATGATATTTCTGGAGCTAGACCTATAAAGACTAAGACCGCTATTAACATTATGGTTAAAGCGAAAATAAGACAAATACTTACGAGTTCTATTGTTAATTATTTTCCCTATACAATACCAGAATCAGAAAGACCAGATGTAACCGCATTTAAAATGTATGGTGATGTAAAATATACATGGTTAATATTTTTGATTAATGATATACAAGATCCCGTTTTTGACTGGCCATTAAATTCTAGGGAATTTGGAAATTTTATTAGTGATAAGTATGGTACTCTTAATGATGCTCAGAATACTATACATCACTATGAACAAATTGTTAGAACTAGAATAGAAGCAACTGGAACATCAGAAGCACTTCCTGAAAAGGTTATTGAAGTTGATGTAACATCGTATAATGCACTTGATGCGGCAGATAGAAAAATTGTATATTGTTATGATTGGGAAGTAACACGAAATGATGATAAACGAACTATTAAGTTAATTGATCAGAAATATGTTTCAGACATACTCTCTGAACATTCGGAGAAACTTGGATAATGTCTAATCAATTTACTGTTATCGATAGAGATAATAAGGGAATAGGTGTAACTCCTGAAACCACAGATCATGGAACAAAATCTGAATTTCTAAAAAATCCACAACAAGGACAACTCCCTTCATTTCCTGGCGATTTTGAACTTCAAAAACTTACCATCACTTCTCCCCATAAAAAAGGTTATATTGATTTGAAGGCTGCGTGGTCAGATTTTAATATCTATGAAAATCTTTTTAGAAATTATCTTACCGCAGATATACAAATAGTAGATGGTGTTGGATTAATGGAAAGTCTTCCTATTATTGGTGAAGAAACTATAGAGATTCAAGTAAAAACAAAAGGTATTGTAAAACAAAGACCTCCTGAAACTCAGCATTCAGGACCGTTTGAAGGTAGTCAAAATGAAGGAAGACTTAGTTTAAAGTTTAGAGTAGTTAAAATTCATAACATTACCAAACTTAATGATCAGATGATGACTTATACATTAAATTTAGTTTCTGAAGAAGCTATTTTAAATTTAAAGAAAAAAGTTAGAAAATCAGCATTAGATCCAGCTCAAAATTTTGAACCAAGTACAATATCTAAGTTAGTTGAAAGACTTTATAGACAATTTTTTCAAAGGGGTAGACCAGACGCGAAAAAAATCTTTATTGAGCCCACTAAAAATAATACAGATTTAATTATACCAAATCAAACACCATTTAAAGCCTTTAATTTTTTGGCACAAAGAGCAATTGCAAAGGCCCAGCATGCAGTTGGATCTAGTTTTCTTTTTTATGAAACTATAAGAGGATTCTTTTTTATTTCTTTGGAAACTCTTATGGTGGGTGGTGGTTTAGGATATCGTACTTTAGAGTCAACAGCACAAGGTCCTCCTGGAACACGGCCTTCATCTCCTGACCAAGAAATAGTATATACAATACTTGAAGATCCTGTAAAAGAAACTTATGTAGTTCAACCTAAAAGATTAGGAATTGAAAAAAGTGAACCTAAAAATGTGGCAATAGAAATGACTGCCGTTGATCAATATGAATTTTCTTCTAATTTTGATATTATGGAAAATCTACAAAAAGGAATGTATGCTAATAGGTTACTTACTCATGATTTAATTAGAATGAAATATGATACATTAGATTTTAATTTGGTAAAGAAAGCGGCATTGAAGAGACAGTTTAAAACGAATGATGATATCGGTGCAGAAGAGGTAATAGAATTTTTAGAACAATCTGAAGATGCAAAAAACTTTACTGATAAATTTACTCATTTAGGAAAAGGAAAATTAGCTACTGAAAAACAAGATGCATTAGGTTCACCTGAATCGGTAATAGCTTTTTATCCTACTAATTTTGCACATGATGAAGTATTTAAAGAATCAATAGGAACACAAGGAGTTCATGGAGAACCTAAAGAAGAAGCAACTCCTAATATTCAACCAAATAGAGTAGAACAATGGATGCAATCTAGAATGGTTCAAAGTCAAGAAATTGATAATATTAAATTAAATATTAGGGCGCCTGGATTATCTACTAGAACAGTAGGAGATCTAATTGAATTTAAATTACCTACACAATATCTTGAAGATAGAGATGGACGAACACAATCACAACATCATACGTATTTAAGTGGATATTATTTAATTACCAAATTACGACATCATTTCAATAAAGAAAAATATGAAATACAATTTGAAGCAGTAAAAGATTCATTAAATAAATCTGTTGGTAAAGATAGAACTGCACCAGTTGAACAACAGACTACAGCCGATGCAATGGTTTTAAGTGGTGATGAGACAATTTAGGGGATAATTATATGTCATATTTTATGGGAAAAGAAGGATTCGTTTGGTGGCAAGGAGTTGTCGAAGACCGCCATGATCCCCTCTTTCTTGGTAGATGTAAAATTAGAATATTAGGATGGCATTCAGAAGATAAGAATGATCAACCTACTATTGGTTTGCCGTGGGCGTATCCTGTTGCTCCAATTACTTCAGCAAGTCAAACAGGAGTAGGTACATCTCCATTAGGCCCAGTTGAAGGAACGTGGGTAGTAGGATTTTATCGCGATGGTGAAGCAGGACAAGAACCGATGTTTTTTGGAACGATTGGTGGTATTCCAGAATTAGATGCAAAGGGAGTTAATAATGATGGAACATCAGTAGGTGGTCAGGGGTTTCTAGATCCAAGAAGAAAACAAGGTGACATAGATCCTGGCAATGAACCTGGACATGAAGCGTATGTTGATGAATTAGGACCAAGAAATTTAGCTTATGAACAAGGAGTTGATCTTGTTCCAAGAGAACCTGCAACTATTATTCATAATTCTAATCCTAATCCCTCAGAAGCCGCCGATTCAGTTACACTTGGTTCAGGCACTACTGTAAAAGGAATAGCAGTAAAAAACTTAATAACTAAAACTGGAGTTGCAACTCCAAATGCACCATATACTGTTAAAATTGTAGAACAACCAATACGTTCAACATATCCTAATACTGGTTTAGCAAATACAGAACTTTCAACTACAAGGGCTACAAACTATTTAAAAGAACCTACTACAAATAGATTGGCGAGAGGTATCCGTGGAAATACAGATACAAGTGATCCAAAAGCCGCAGGAATTGTTTTTGAAAAGGAACAGAATAGGTTCGTAGGTCAAATGGGTATTCCTACTGCTGGTGGTAGAAAATGGGATGAACCTCCAATTCCTTATGCCGCACTTTATCCATATAATCATGTTCACCAAACAGAGAGTGGACATATTATTGAAATGGATGATACACCAGATCATGAAAGATTACATTGGTATCATCGAACAGGAACATTTACAGAGATACACCCTGTTGGAGTTAAAGTTGATAAGATAGTAAACAATTATTATAATATTATTTTAGGTGCAAGATTTACTCATATTGAAGCGAGTGATTCTACAACAGTTGATGGTTCACAAGAAAATTATGTTCTTGGTAATAGAGTAGATAGAGTTGATGGTGATTATTCTGTTGCAGTAGGTAAAGGAAGATTCGCAGTTAATAATACACAAGGAGCAATTAACCTAGCAGCTTCAAAGGTGAATATAACTGCTTCAGATGAACTTATATTACGTGCTAATAGAGTAATAATTGAAAAGAAATCTTCTTCTGGTTCTGATATAACAACAGGAGATGAAAGAAAAAAAGTAGGTGGTAAATATAAAATAGAGACAGGAGCTTATAGTTTAAATTCTCAAGGTAGTCTTGGTATACAGAGTGGTGGTGGATTATCATACAATATTACTGATTCAATAAATGAATCTATATTTGGAGTGTTACCATCAATAACTTTAGATTATGCAAAAAAGACCACAGCTACTTTGGGTAAGATTGGGGTAGAATCGACAGATAATTTAGTTTCGGGTGGAATTGAATTTAATTTAGGACTTGGTGGTTTAGGAGCATCTTTGGAAATAAATCCACCTGGTAATATAACTTTAAATTCTGTATTAGGTCCAGAGGGTATTACAGGATCTGCAACACTAGGTAATGTATCATTTGATTCTTTGGCGGGATATGCACAAATGGCTAGTGTATTATCTACGATGAAATTAGAAAGTTCAGGAGCAGCTTCTCTACAAGGATTATTAGGTGAGGTATCAATAAGTTCGGGAGGTAAAGTAAAGGTAGCAGGATTAATTGCTACATTGAAAGAAGTATTAGATGAACTAATAGATATAATAACAGAACATAATCATCCAACGGGAACAGGCCCATCTGGACCACCAATGCCTCCTGCTACTGCTAAATTATCCTTATTGAAATCTCTAAAAGTTAGTGGGAGTTTTGAATAATATGGCACTAGTTAAAGCAACATTATTTAGTGAATTAATGGCAACGTATGGTGGTCATAATCCTGATCCAATGAAACCAGGAAAAGATCTAGCAAAAGCATTTAAAAATTATTTAATGATGGCACAGAATCAAGGAGGATTTCCCGCTTCAAATGTGGTAGATACTCCAACAGGGGTGACAATAGGAGGGGTTTATGCTCAACAATTACCATCTGGCGCAGCAGTGGCTAATCAAATAGCATCAGCATTAACAACTATGGCAGCAACATTTTTATCTACAAATCAAATAGGGCCACCGGCGGTGTCACCTTCACATACGCCTGAATTAATACAATTATATTCTAGTTATCAACCTTCAGGTGTAAGTTTTTCAAAAGAGTTAGCTAACATTTTAGATACATGGACAAAGACATGGGTAGTGAGTGGATTAATTCCAGGTACACCACCTGTTCCATTTTCAGGACCTTTATCATAGGAATACAATGGCAGGAGCAATTGATAAAAAAATAGCTGAAGTGAAAAAGGAATTAGAAGATTCTCCTTCTACGCATTTGTCTGCGAGAAATGGGATTCTTAGTTCTGTTACATTGATAAGAGAATTTTCTGAGAGTAGATTAAATGCATTATGTGAAAAGTTCACTGCCGTGGATTATGCTCTTTATATTCAATTAGAAGATCAGGGTACGGGTAATAATCTTTTATTGGAAGATGAAAATGAAATATTAATGGAAGCATCTATTATAGGTGCAAATTATTCACTTGCTGAAATATGTGAAAACCTTGCAAAACAAAGATTGATATGTTATGGTGCAAGAGATTTACAAAATACTTTTAGAAAATTTGATTTACCTTCCTATGAAACAGTAAATGGTGCTCTAGGTCTTAGTGAACCAAATACATCTTATTTTGGAATTAAAGCTACAGATATTGGAGAAACTTTTAGTATTAATTTAACTAGTTCAGAAGGTTCAACTCAAACACAAGGTAGTAATACATTTAGTACTTATATTAATGATTATTATGTAGTTAGATCAAGAGTAGATGGAGAGTTAGTAGATATTAATGATGATATGGGTCCGTATTCTGCACCAAATGATGATATCCCTTTTGGAAATGCCATTGCTTGGGGTCAATCTATAACAACAGAAGCAGGAACATGGAATGCTGATTATGCAAAGGCGAACATTGCAAGTGTATCTCCACAAAGTTCAGGTGCCTATAATGAATTAAATGTTATTAGATTAAATGACCATTTGACATCAGGAAGTAATACTTCATATACTCCTGTAGGTCCTTCTTTTGGTCAAAAGTTTTATTTGAAAAGGCATGAGGATCATGTAAACACATTCACTATCACGGGTACAACCACAACGGGTAGCTTAGAGGTAACGAATGTATCAGATACAGATCTTGCTAAAGTTAAATTTGGAGATGTGATTGGTGGAACGGGGATCCCAGATGATAATGTGTCTATTGCTGCAGTACAATCTACTGGTAGTAAAATTAGACTTAGTAATACAGGAATAGCAACAGCAGATGGAACAGTTACCATTACAGTAAATAGTGTTCCATTTGGATATGCAAAAAATGATATATTTTGTCAAGTAGAAGTGGTAGGAGAGGGTTTAGTTAAAAATCCAGATTGGAAACCAGTAGGTGATGATGCAGGAGATTATAGTGGATCAGATTCGGGAGCAGATGATTTATTAAATGCCAATACTTCTCAATTTATAGGTCTTCTTGGATTTTTTGATCCTGACAATGGTAGTTCAAACGCAACGAATGATATAACTAAGGGAGCAAGAAATGATTGGGTTTCTTTACAAAAAGAAATTTCTGGAACAACATATCCCTATAAAGAACGTAATCCTTTTTTCCCAGCAATGGGAGGAACAGTTAAGGCCTATGAAGTAGATAATGGTGAAATTGTAGGAACACAACCTACGGGATTAGGTGATGAAGATATTCCTAGTGGAAGATTTATTAGGTTTGATTATGAAAGAGCAAACAATTCAAGTGTGATGCCAGAAAATAGATATTATATTGATCAAGCTGAAAAGTTTTATTATGAAGTACCTTGTACTAATACTTCATATACATGTGGTACAGTTACAGTAGGTACAAATCACACTATGCCAAATGTTGGAGAACCCCCTACAACCATGACTAAAACTGGATTAAGTGCTACTATAACGAGAGTACAAGGAACATCAGTTACATGTGATGGTGTTACAGTTAGTGTGGGAGATACGGGAGATATACCAGCTGATACCGATACGACACATCCCGCTTTAAGTGGAGCATCAAGTCCCCCTTCTGCAGATGCAACTATAGGTACTTATTATACACTTGGTGCAAATAATTACATTTATCAAAACAGATTACATTATCAGACTGTTACTACTACTTCAGGAACTAATTGGGTTGCAACTTTAGCTACAGATACTACAGTATTTCCATGTAGATATAATTTCGTACAGAAACATTTATATGAAGCTGGTGGTTCTGGAGATAATATAATGAATGCCGATGTCCAGTTTATAAAAGATACAGTAAATGATTTACAAACTCTTGCACCTTTTCGTGATCCGATTATTACAGGAGCACAGGCCGGTGGAAGTGGAATAGCTGATGATGTTTTTGATACTTATATTCAAACTGAACCTTCCGCAGATTTGGCAGCTTTGTCATCCGCGTTAACAACTTTTCGTGATTTACTTCCCGCACAAAGTAGAACCGGAGATGATAATAGTAATTCTGGAAAAGGAACACTCATAACTTTTGCTAATACTACATGGGCGGCTTTTCATACTGAATTATCTACATTTGGTACTAATTGTGGAAAGAGAACTACAGAAATTGATACACGTATTGGTGTACCAACAAGATCGGGAACACAATCATCTTCTTTTAAACAATATCCTGGCATTTATGTGTCAGCAGTTCCTGCAGCAAATACTACTGGCGGACATGTTCCTTATGGTAGAGCAATCTATGATAGTTGTAATCATCTATTAGGTGATACACTTAAATTAGGAGTACAATTAATACAAGATATTCAGGGGTTAACTGATTTGGTAGATCTAGTTAAAAAGGCTAGAAATAAATATGAAATTTATAATGGTAGAGCGAAGGAGTACACCTAATGGCAGAACAAGAACCTAGATGGAAAGAAACAGAATTAAGAAGAGATGATATCAAGAAGTTATTAGAAAATACAAAAAAACTTGCTGCAATGTATACAGATGTTCTAAAAATAAAAAGAACAGGTTGGGAAAGAGTATTAAAAGCACAGGCGAAGAGAGCAAAAAAGGAGCAAGAAAAAAATGGCTGAATTTCAATCATTATTAAGGGGATCGGCAGAATGGAAACCTCATCAACTTGCAAAGGCAGGAGACATTGCTAAACTAGCAGAAGCTGCTACAGCTCTTGCTGAAACTGTAAAATCTGCTCTTTCTCTTTCTAGAAATGGAATGGAAGTTGTTAAACTTTTAGCTGCACTACAAAATATTAATCCACTTTTAACTGCATTAGATGCAGTAGCTGATGAAGTACTAGTCCAAATTACTGATTTAAAGAATGCAGGATTTTTTTATTTGTATATTGATCCATATTATAAACCAAATGTAACTCCAAAAGCGAGTTTTGATTTGGGTTTTGAACAATTAAGAGATGAGGGAGGAAAAAGAATTTGGATAACAAAAGATGGAAATGGAAATGAACAAGAAACAACTACAGTACCAACAAAGGGAGATTTAGATAAGAAAACTGCAAGACCGGCGTATGTTACACCAAGAAGATTAATTCCAGGTGGATATAATATATTTGATCCAATACCTGATCCACTAGATAAAACAGCTAAATTTCCTGTATTTTCTACAAAAGATGTAATCGATGAAATGGTAAAAGCATTTGAAGATGAAGGTGATGTTCCTAGATTTAGAAATATTGACCAAATATCAAAATTACCAGCGAAAGGTGACATAGTATATGATATCGATGGTCAGCCAGTTAAGGGATGGGACCCAAATTTAATTTATGGACAAGAATTATTTGATATAGGAGAAGGTTCACTAGATGCTTCAAAGGATTATAAAGATTCAAGAATACCTCTCAATAGTAGAGTGACTCCAGGTAGGCCGAATTTTAAAGGATCTGATGCGGTTGGCGTTGGAGCAATTGCAATCATTATTGGAGCAAGTAATTTTGATAAATTTAGTTCAGTCTTTAATGAGTTTGCTCTAATGTTTTCTGATATTCCTGAACTTACGCCAGGAGTTACAGGAGAGAATTTATTAAATACTCTTAAAGCAATTATTGAACCTCCTGCAAAAAAACTCAGTTTAGTGAAACATGATTTAAAATTTGGTCAATTTGAAGTTGGAGATATTATAGGGGGTGAACAATATCATACTTTAAGTGAGGTGGTTTCTGTTAATGCAGAATCTATAACTACAACAGAAATGCCGCAAGAAGAACGAATAGTTCCTGTTGATGATCTTGGAGAAGAACTTAAAAAAAATGATGATACTGTAGTTGAAATTATAGAACTTATAGATGGAAATCCTATAACAGAACAATATCCAAAAGGTAGATATGTAAATTTAGAAATAGGAGTGAAACCAATAGGGGGAGTTCCGGCTTCCGATGTATGGGTTGCTGGTGATAGGGTCATGACAATGGAAGAGAGAGGAAAGATTGGGAATTCTGCCGCAACTACTGCAGAAACAGGAAAAGATTATTTTAGTAATTATAGTTTTATAGGAATACATACAAAAGAAAAACCAAAACCAAACAGAATATATTCAAAGGTTGCAACCGTTCAACAGGAAATATTAGAGGCACTTCCTGATGCTGTTCAACCTGATTTTGGTGGAATATTAATTGATAATATAGTTCCAGGTTGGGGTGAATTTTTCCAAGAACTAGAAAATTTTGTAAAATCAATAAAAGGTTATATTAGTGGATCAGCTACTTTTGTTCAAGAGATGATTGATATGATTGCGGATATTGAAGCATATTTACAACATTTGGTTGATCTTATTGATAAATTTTTAGAATTCTTTAAAATAACGTTACCATCAGAAGGAGTATATGCACTTTATCTTGCAAATCAAACTGATGGAAACGAAGGATTGAAAAATCAACTTAAAAACGCAACAGGAATACCGGATTTAAGTTATGCTTCAGGAGTATTATTTGTTGGAGTAGAAGGTATAATACCGATTGCAGGTGGAGGTAGTAAAAATCCAATAGATTTATTAGCATTAATATTAGGTCTTGAGTTGGAAAGTAGTGAAGAAGATACAGTTAATCCAGAAATACCAGAGAAAACTGTAGAGCAAGAAGCGAAAGACTTGGCATTTGCACTTGGAGAAGCAGCTGAAGGTGATGATAAAGATGAATGGAAAGAAAAAAGTACAGAAGACAAATTAGGAAGTATGTTAGTTGATAAGATACTTTAACATAAATTAACTAAATATTAAGAGCAAGATATGGCTACTACATACGGAAAAGATTACGTTGATTTTGACATGGATTTTACAAAACATCCATCTCATGGAGACTTATCTAAAGTTAAAAAATCAACAGCTATTAGCAGATCTATAAAAAATTTATTAAGTACAAGATCAAATGAAAGATTATTTCAACCAGATGTTAACAATGGTATAGGAATTCTTTTATTTGAAAATTTTAGTAGACTTACTACTGCTAGGTTAGAAAAAGCTATTAGATATACAATAGAAAAATATGAACCTAGAGCAAGAGTAGGAAATGTAACAGTGAATGCAAAAGAAGATCAGAACGCATACGAAGTAAAAATAACTTATATGCCTGATAATGACGCAAGAGAAACAAACTTAGAAGTCTATTTGGAGAGGACATAGATAAAACATGGCAAGTTCAGATGGTAAACTTAATATATCAGAATTAGACTTTACTAAGATTAAAGAAAACCTTCAAGGATTCTTAACAAGTCAATCTGATTTTGTAGGATATGATTTTACGGGATCTTCCTTTGATGTTCTACTTGATATTTTAGCTTATAATACTCATTACAATTCATATTATGCAAATATGATTGCTAATGAAATGTTTTTAGATTCGGCATCTCTTAGAAATTCTGTTGTAGCAAGAGCTAAACATCTAGGATATAGACCACGTTCTGCTCAAGGATCATTGGCTACAGTATCTCTTACTATTACACCAACAGACGCACCAGCAGCTATAAGTATTGCTAAAAATACACAATTTCAAGGAGAGGTTGAGGGTGTAACATATATTTGGTGTACTTCTAATTCTTATTCTGTAAATGTTAATGCTAATGGTGTTTATACAGTTGCGGGTGTAACTCTTTCACAAGGAATTCCCTCAACATTTAGATATACTGCAAACACAGGAGATCCAGACCAAAAATTTATTCTTCCTAATGAAAATACAGATATCAGTACCTTAGAGGTTAGTATTCAAAATAGTTCTACTGATACTGATACAGCTGTATGGACAGAAGCTACGGATATAACTACTGTAAACTCTAGTTCAAAAATTTATTTTATAGATGAGGCTGAAAATGGAAAGTATGAGGTTCAATTTGGTGATGGAACATTAGGTAAACAATTAGCAAATGGAAATATTGTTATATTATCGAGTTTAATATGTGAGGCAGATTTAACCAATGGTGCAAGAGCCTTTTCAGTAGTGTCAGATGTAGGTGGATATTCTAATGTAACAATCCAAACTACATCAACTTCAGCGGGTGGAGCCGTTGCTGCAGATATTGATGAAATAAAATTTAATGCTCCTAAAAATTACGATGCACAGAATAGATGTGTTACAATTCATGATTATATAGCATTAGTTAAAAGGGATTATGGTGATGCAGAAGCGGTTGTCGCTTGGGGTGGAGAAGATGCAGATCCTGCAGTTTATGGAAAAGTTTTCGTTGCAATTAAACCAGCTTCAGGTACAGTTCTTTCTGAAGCTAATAAAAAGTTTGTTGAAGATGAAATATTAAAAAAACGTAATATTGTAGGAATTACTCCAGAAGTTGTAGATCCAGATTATATGTATTTAAAGGTTAATAGTACAGTTAAATATGATTCTGGATTAACCACAAACAGTGCTTCTGTACTTAAATCAACAGTGACCAATCAGATTACAAGTTTTGGAGATACTAATTTAAAAACTTTTGATAAATCATTTAGATATTCAAAATTAATTAAAGAAATTGATGAATCTGAAATTTCTGTTAAAAGTAATCAAACATCAATTCAATTGAAAAGACTTCTCTATCCAAATTTAGGATCAAGTGAAGCATATACCTTACCATTTTCTAATCAAATCTATCATCCTTCTAATACTTTTTGGGGCGCAATAACTAGTAATACATTTTCGTATATAGATTCTGCAAATACTCAATGGGAAGGTTGTAGATTACAAGATAATAATGGAACTATCGAAGTATATAGATTTTCAGGAGAAGAAAGAATTATTGTTAATAACAATGTAGGTACAGTAAATTATCTTACAGGAAAAATATCACTTACTAGTTTTAAACCTATGGTTTTGAATTCAGAAACCACAGGAAATACTACACCTCTAGATGTTTGTATTACTCCATCTTCATCGGATGTTAATCCTCTTAGAGAACAAATTATATTAATAGAATCAGGAGATGTTACTATTACAATGTTAGATGATGCGGGAACAGGAACTTATGTTGAAGGAACTATTTCAACTACTGATGGTACAACTCTCTCAACCGGATATTAATCGTGCCTGAAGTTAAAGATAAAAAAGATGTATCAGTTTTAATTGAAACTCAATTACCAGAGTTTATTACCAACGAACATCCAAAATTCAAAAAATTCATAGAGAAATACTATGAATTTATGGAATCTCACCAACTTTATTTTGGTTCTACATTTACATTCCACGAACCAAAGCTTCAAGCTGAAGATCAATCAGGAGAAGATTATCTATCTTATGAAGATGGAGATCGTCTTCAATTAGAATCAGAACGTGAAACTGCCACTAATGCAAACCTTATGTTTACTGTGGGGGAAACTCTTACAGGTGCTAATAGTGGTGCAACCGCAGTTGTTACTGGTACAAAAGGTAATACTATTGCCTTTGTAAAAAAGACTAACGATGCAGTTTTTCTGTATGATGAAAAAGTTACTGGTGGTGATACTCGTTCTTATGGTAATTTAGCAAATGGTATTCTTGATGGTACATTTGATAGTGCTTCCATAGACTCATTTCAATCAAAAGCTCCAGCTGTAGCAATAAGAGAATTAACCGAATCTCAAGATATTGATACTTCTGAATCGGGTCTTATTGATGATGCATGGAAAAAGGAATTTTATACAAATATTCCTAAAACTTCTGTTGCTGATAGACGACAACTTCTTAAAAGAATGAAACAAGTCTATCGGTCAAAAGGTAATGAAGCTTCTTTTGGTTGGTTGTTTAGAACTCTCTTTGGTAAAGAAGATATAGAATTTTATTATCCTAAAGCGGATATGTTAAAGATGTCCGATGGTACATGGGCACTTGACAAATCAATCAAAATTGTAACTTCTAGTGCAAATAATATTACTCTATTTACTGGAAGAAAAATTACAGGAGCTCTTTCAAAATGTACCGCAATGGTTGAAAAACAAATTACATCTTTTGCGGGAGCTCTTGAGATTACAGAATTGACATTATCGGATGTCGTACAAGGTGTAGTTGAAGGAGAATTATTATTCTTTAAAGAGAATGAAACTATTACTTCAGAAACAGATTCAGATGGATTATTTGCAGAAGCAACAGTAACAGGTATTCTACAAAGTATTACAGTAGATGTTGGTGGAACTAATTATATTGTTGGTGATGAAGTTAACATTACAGGTGGTGGAGGACAAGGAGCAAAAGCAAGAGTTGCATCAATTTTAGATTCTGTTGTTGAGGGAATTACTATTATAGATTCTGGAGATGGATATGCAGTAGGTGATCAAGTAGATTTTATTAATGATGGATCAGGTGGTTCGGGAGCAGCAGCTCAAGTTGAAACAATTATTTCGACAGGTACGATCTTAAAAAATTCAGATCTCATAAATTCATTTAGATCAAAATTAATAAATGCCTCTAATTATGATAATACATTTGATGGACATAATTCAAATACACATTTATTTGGAAACTCTTCTTTAATATTTTCTGCAGGAATTAAAGCATCTTCCGCGAAAGCAATTGCAAGTAATGGTGCAGCACCCACGACTGGGGCATATAATGCAACTACTCATCTTCTTGCCGGAGACAAAGTTGCAAAGGTAGCAAGTGTAAACACAACAGATGTTACCATTACACAATCAGTAAAAACTGTTACCCTTTCTGCAGGACTTTCCGAAGAAGAAAAACGAGATGTCGTAGGTGGTAAACTAACTTATGCAAATGCTAATACAAATATTATTACAGGGTTTTCTAGTAATACTGTTCTAACAGTTCGGGATACTCACACGATTGGATCAGGTCAAACATTCTCTATTGATTATGCAAGTAATACTTATTGGGGTACAATTATTAGTGCCAATACTACTGCATTCTTATATTCAGTTGGATCTTATTATCGTGATAATGATATAGATGCTTTGACTGTACAAAACTTTGTCAATGATGATAATATCATAGTATATAATTCTAAATTTACTAAATTAGGAGCAGCTGCCGCAGGGTCGGGTGTAGATGCTCATAATATGCATAGTGGTGTTACCTTACAAGCTGGTAATACTCCCGCACCTGTAACCACAAATACTTTTGTTATGGTAGATGCTCATGGAGCAAGTCCAGATTTAACTTTAGTTTGTAATGGTGCTCTTCAGATGACTTCAGTTGATATTGGAGCAATCGATTCATTTGTTCTTACATCGGGTGGGGGTGGATATGAAACATCGCCTCCCGTTTCAGTAGCTAATAGTTACACTCCAACTTTAGGAAATGCATTAGATGTAGTCGGTGCACCAAATTCCATACTTAATTTAAATCTACATTCATTTTTTGGGTCTACAGGATTAATAGCACAAGATGGTAATGTTGTTACCTTAACTAGTGATGATGCATGGCCGGAAGCAAATTCTGGATTACTCAAAATTACGTATGCAAATGGAGCTACAGATCATGTAACTGAAGTTACTAATTCTAGTGTTATTAGAGTAAGTTCAGAAAAGATTTTTGGACAAGGTGTAGGAGACAATCCTGATAAGGAAACTTTTACTCTTACCTATATGGCTCTAGCAAATAATATTACAAAGAATACTCTACTCTATAATGATGATTATACTGCAAGGGGTAGAGTTCTTGATTTTATAGACAAAGCACATGTTTCTACTGGTGCTAGACCATTAACAATTGCAAATGGTAATACATCTCTTAGAGTGGATATGTTGACCACTCAAGATTTTGGTTCAACAGTAGAAAATATATTATTAGAAGAAAAAGATTTTCATCTAGATAGGTACTCCCACGAAAGACTTTTACTTGAATCTGATACAGTAGGATCACAAGATGGTGGTGGAGGATTATTCATAATAGAAGATAGTGTAGAATTTATTAGTATGAATAGGTCAGATGTTGATACCGATGTAGATGATGATTTACTTCTTGAAGATGGATTTAGAATTTATACAGAAGAAACAAGTGGAGAACGTGTTACTGCATATTCTAATGCAACTTCCACATATACCACAGGAACTTATTCTCAATCAGGCACTACAGTAACAGGAGTTGGTACTGTATTTCCTAATGATTGTGTACGTGGAACACTTACACACCATGACGACACTACTACTACAATAACTGGTTATACTAATGCCACAACAATTACAGTTGAAGATTCAAAAACAGTAGGAGCAGGTAACACATATTCAATCGGTTATAATCAAGCATTATCAGCAGGTACAAATAGAATAGTTACGTTAACCGCTAGTGGTACAGGAAATAAAACAGTTACAGTAACCGAAGCTGGACATTATTTAAGAACAGGAGATAAAGTTAGAATTTCAGGTTCTAATGCTAATCCTATTTTTAATGGTGTTTATCCTATTACTGTTTCAAATAATAGTACATACGTTTATACATTACCTGAAACGCCTGGAACAACTACACCTCCAGGCGATCTTAGATCTAGACCTGTTGCTGCTCATTGGCTTGCTACAACAAATGCAGTTTCTATGGATATTACACCAAGAGGTAATAATGCCATAATTGAAGTATCAGCAATTGCAATTGGTGCAATTCAATCTGTTGAAGTTTATAATTTCGGTGCAGGTTATTCTACTGTTCCCGCAGTTAGTACTAGTGAAGGAGATAAGAATGCAGTACTTACTGCACACTTAGGAGCTTATGCAACATATCCTGGATATTATAGTGGTACGAAAGGATTACTTAGTGGTGTACCAAAACTTCAAGATAACAAATATTATCAGAACTTTTCTTATGTCTTAAAAACCGATTTCGATGTAAATGATTATCGTAATTCGGTGAAAAGACTAACTCACCCATCAGGTTTAATAATGTTTGGTGAGTTGGCTATAAGAAGTAAAGTTTCTGTTGAGATGTTTGATCAAGGTGCAAGGAATGTAGATACTGTAAATTCAGATGGAGATAAAAAATATCATACTCTTGTTCTATCTTCTAATGCCTCTTCTATGAATGTTCAGTTTCAAACATTCGGTTTTAATAATGAATTAGAAATTTATACTAATCAGGCTCCTTGGCATGCAATGGATGCAAGGATAGAAATAAGTGATGAAGTAAACGTTCTCTTAGAAGATTATGCAGAGGTAGATTCTATATCAAGAACTAATTCTACAATGTATGTGGTTACACAGACATTACATGGATTAGAAACTGGTGATACAATTCAATGGAGTGGTGATGAATCAGATCAACGATTTAATAATGAATATACAGTTACTACTGTACCCACTACAAATACTTATACCATTACTCCATCACCAGATACAGGAACAGCAACATCTCAATCAATGTATGATGGAAATTTATATGTCACTTTAGAAGATCAAACTTCTGGTAATACTATTCTCTTAGAAGATGGTGATGATTTGATGATGGAGCCAACATCTTATTTGAAATCTAAAGTACTTGAATATGCAGATGTTTTCAGGTCACAAGCTACAAATTGGGATAATCCTTTTTCTGGAAATATTTTAAATGAAGATGGTACAGATATTCAGTTGGAAAAAGGTGGAACTTTTCTCTATCCAAGATTACAATTTCCAGAAGCAGATACAGGAACTATATCCATCGATGTAAGTTTTAATAGTGATATTCTTCTTGAAGATGATAATGGTACTTATGGACCTGGATATCTCTTACACGAAGAGTCCGCCGGTCAAGGAAACGGCCCACAGAGATATATCTCTCTTGAAGAAGATACAGAAGGACCAGATCATCAATATGAAAGTATACCAATTGTAGATACTCATGTAATTGAAACTTGGTATAATTCATCTAGAAATCATTTAATTTCTGAGAATGGCCTAGATCGTTTTATGATGGAAGATGAATCATTATTGACTTTAGATACTATAAATGTTACACATGATAATAGATTCTGTAAAAAGATTGAATTGTTTGCACACTATAATCATTTTGTCACAGAAGATGGACAATATCTAATTAACGAAGACAGTACCGGCCCAGGAATTGCTAACAACTATTTCTTAGTAGAAGATTTTTATAATGTAGATCAAAGTAACGATGTAGAAATAATATTTAATCTTGTAGAGACTACTAATTGGCATATAAGAGGAGAAGATTCATCTCATATCATATATGAAGATGAAACAAGGATGTTATCTGAAGAAGGTTATGTTAAATATCCAGATGCCCGTGAAGTAGAATTTAGTGCATATGATTCTATGGGATATCATCTCCGAATGGAAAATGAGGATCATCTTGAATACGAAGATGGAACTTTTGGACTAGTAGAAGGTATTTCATTTCAAACTGAAAAGAAAGAATTAGAGTTTACAACCGATGTTCAACTAGGACATTGGCATCTCATGACTGAAGCTGATGAGTTTGTTTTAAGTGAAGATGGGACGAATAGAATACTTATTGAAAAACCAAATATAGACGCTAGTAATGATGCATGGGAAAAAGAATATGAAATTTATGATTCTATGGGTTATCATTTAAAGTATGAAAATGATGATCATATTACTCAAGAAGATGAAACATATCTACTTTTAGATGAACTTGAATTTAAAACTCCAGATATCACTAAACATTATATAACAGAAGATGCGGCAAGTGATTTAATAACTTGGAATGCGAATAATCACTTATCAAGTACTATTTCAGGTTATCAAGATAAACGAATTACGGATACTTTTGGGTTACAACCTTTTAGACCACATTTTATTACTAATTGGTCTACTGCTGGTTTAGGTTTAGTTGATGATAAATTTTTACAAGAAGATGATTCTGGACTTATAATATTAGAACATCCTGTAACCAATCAAAATTTTTTAATTCAAGAAGATTTTCCTTTTGCACAAGAAGATTCATTAAATCTTGAACGAGAAGATTTGGATTTTATTGTATTAGAAGATGTTAATCAGGATGAACCTAGAAATATTGGTATAACTGATTATCTTATAGGTGAAGAAGGCATGGTAGCTGATCCAAAAGGACAGAACCGAGTATTATTAGAATCATCTGAAAGGGTAGGTTTTGATGTAGAATTTACACCACATCAAAGTTACCCAGTTTTAGCTGCATATCGTTATTTTAGAAAATTAACACGATTACAGGGTACAATTAATTTTTCAGCTGGTGGAACTGCTGGTACTGGATCTGGTTCGGCATTTACTACACAACTTAAAGTTGGAGATGAATTTCAAACAGCAGATGAAAATATTATAGCTGAAGATTCTGGTGGGGGTGTATTATTAGAAACTGATGAAAGAATACAACACGAAACACCTATTATTAATGATATGAAAGACGAACAACTTACTGCAACAGATTTCATGGCCATGAAAATTGAAGACTTTTATTGGCTTATAACCGCAGAAGATACTACTGTTTCTGCACATGGTAGTCATACCGGTGTGATAGGATCATATTCCACTTGGGACACCTCTCTTGAGAGTTTTTGGTTTATAACTGCAGATTCTAATGCGGGTGAAACTGTTGGTACAGAAACTAATACTGCTGGCTATCCCGGCGGTATTGAACGAGAAGCTCCTGAATGGGAAAATAATAACATGCTTTGGGAAGACGGAGCAAAACAATTAATTACAGAACCACAAGCTTTTATTGTGGGTGCAATTACTAATGACACTTCTTTAACAGTTACAAGAAAACATTTAGGAGGTGTATCCGATTCGGTATACCAATTGTAACTTGAAAAAAGATATAAATATAACAATGAGGAATCATTGATTTTTTAACTAATCTATACAATAATAATGGAGGATTAACAAAATGCCTGCTATAGTAACCAATAAATTCAGGATTCACAACGCCAAGCAGTTCGTTGAAGCTTTTGATGAAGTTTCCGCAACTTCCGGCGCTGCGATTACTGATGCAAACGGTGTACTTAATACTAATATGTACTTGTTTATTGGTAAAGTAACCGCGTGGGCTGATGACACAGCACCGCCCACACCTACTGATTCTGTTTCCAATACAGTCTACAATCACTGGAGAGATATGATTGCAGCTAAGAAAATTGGATCAACAGATGTCAGCCACGTATGTCCACGTTACAATTGGACTACAGGAACAAATTATTTTGCATATACTCATGCAAATAACGCCTTGTTTGATCAACAGTACTATGTAATGACTGATGATTATAACGTGTACAAGTGTCTCGCCAATAACAACTCTGGTGGAACATCAACAACCAAACCTACTGGAACAGGAACATCCATCATTTCAACTGCTGATAGTTATAAGTGGAAGTTCATGTATCAGATCTCAGCCGCAAGAGCACTTAAGTTTGTAACACCTAGTTACATTCCTACTCAAAGAGTAAGGAAAGCAAACAATGCAATTGCGAATACTACCGATTCATCTTTTCAGTATGATGTCGAAGTTGCAGCAAATACCTCAGGTAATGGTGCAATCGAAGTTATGCACGTAACCAATGGTGGAAGTTCATACACATTTGAGACTGGAACAGTTCAATCAGGACATACAGAAACTACAACTACTTGTAAAATTTCAGGTACAGGTTTAGCAACAGATCAAATTGTTAATAACGACATCTACTTTACTTCTGATTCAGGAAGTGGTGTTACTGGTAAAGGTGGAACGATTACCGATTTCCAAGCCGGTACTGATGTTGTAACTTTTACACCTGCATTAGCAAGTGCTAACGTTCCCGCAGATGGTGATGGTTATTCTATCGGTCCTAAAATCGTAATCACTGGTGATGGACATGGAGCAAATGCTCGTGCCACAAACACCGCATCTGGTGTTATTGGTGATATTGTGATGGTTTCCGGTGGTAATAACTATGGTAATGCCGTAGCAACAATCGTTACAAACGCCGGTTCATCTGGAGCCATTACTCCAATTATCGGTCCAAGAGGTGGACATGGTGATGATGCAATTGAGGAACTTGGTGGTTTCTTTGTAATGGTTAACAGTCGATTAGAATATGGTGAGTCTGGAAATTTCACTACAAATAACGATTTCCGTAAGATTGGTCTTTTGGCACAACCATTATATGCCAATGGAGATGTTGCAACCGCAACAACAGCGGATCAATGTGTAACCATAACTGTTCAATCTTGGAATAGTACAGCATTTGCAGAAGATGAACTTGTAACTGGAGCACAATCAGCCGCTACTGGTAAAGTTGTTGACTTCAAGAATAATACAACCTTGAGGTTAATTGATGTTACTCATGGTGCAAATACTACTACTGGATATGATTCTATCGCAGGATCGTTTCAAACAAATGAAACTATTACAGGAGCGGGTGGAGCATCAGCAAACACTAATGGTGTAGCCGGTGGTGATCTTGAGAAGTTCTCAGGTGATGTACTTTACATTGAGAATCGTTCACCAGTAACAAGAGCGGATGACCAAATAGAGGATGTTAAATTAATTATTGAATTCTAATCATTTTATACTAGAGGATAGATTGAATGCCACTTTCTACTAATTTCAATGTTACGCCGTATTATGATGATTATGACGAGGATAAAAATTATTATCGTATACTGTTCAGGCCTGGCTATGCAGTTCAGGCTAGGGAAGTAACACAACTACAGACCATACTTCAGAAACAAATCGAAAGGTATGGTAAACACATGTTCAAGGACGGAAGTAAAGTTCTTGGCGGTGAAGTAACATTAGATACAGATGTTAAATCTCTGAAACTAGAGACACAAGAATCGGGAACTAATATTAATGCCGCTTCTTTTGTTGGAACTACTGTTACAGGTGCAACATCTAATGCAAGAGCACGAGTTGTAGCTTCGCAGGCGGCTACTTCAAGTACTCAGCCTACTCTAATGTTTCATTACTTGTCGGGTGATACTTTCGATGATGGGGAAACTGTTGCAGCAGGTTCAGTACAAGCAACTACTGTTAGTGCAGCAGGACCTAGTGGTATTACAGGAGCAACTGGTAATGGTTCAGTTGTTAGTGTAGATACAGGCGTATTTTATGTTGGTGGATTCTTTCTATTTACTCCCGCAAATACTGTGATAATGGAAGCCTATTCCGAAGTTCCTTCTGGACGTGTCGGATTAGAAATTACAGAATCAACAAAGACAAGTGATGATGATGGTACTCTACTTGATCCCGCCTCAGGGACTTATAACTTTGCGGCGCCAGGAGCGGCGAGATATAAAATAGAATTAGCTTTAAAAATCAAAACTTTAACTTCTACTGATCCTGTCTTACAACTTGCAGATGAAAATTTTATTCAATTATTAAAAGTTGAAAGTGGTGTTAAGAAGGAGGAAGTCAAGTACCCAATGTATGGGGAACTTGAAAAGACTCTGGCACGTAGAACGTATGATGAGTCAGGCGATTATACAATCACTCCATTTAATTTAGATCTAAAAATTCATAGAGGTATTTCTGGTACAACAGAAGCATCAGGTGTTGATGGTACTACTGTACATGGTAACAATACTTTATTCTTAACTGAATTAGATGTGGGTGATGAGATTTATCTTGGAGCAAATACTACTACATCAACTATTACTGCAATCGCAAACAATACAAGATTAACAGTACAGACAACTCTTCCCACAAATACGGGTGGAGCAGTAATCTATAATGAGTCTGAAATATCCGCAGGATTAGATGCAGGTAAGGCTTATGTAAAAGGTTATGAATATGAAAGTATTGATACTCAATATCTTGATGTAGATAAGGGTAGAGATACTGAATCTGTTACTAATTACAGTATGACTTCAGAGATAGGAAATTATCTTGTTGTAGATACTGCTAATAGTTTGTTTGATGTGGGTGCTTCTGAAATATGTCAACTACATTCAGTAAAATTTGCTGATATTAATTTAACTAATAATACCACATGCCTATCAACTCAAGTTGGAACTGCGAGAGTTCGTAGTATGGATTGGGATGCGGGTTCTGGAAATTCATCTTACGCAGATACAAATCACTCTAATTACAGGCTTTATCTTTGGAAAGTTGATACTTCAAATAATATTACAGGTACGGTTGGTGGATTAAATTATGATTTTGAAGAAGCCGAGGTTGCCGATCCAACTTCAAATACTAGTGTTATTCAATTAGATTCAGATAGTACTTCCTATGTAAATGGTGCTTATACAGGAGCAACCATTACAGTTAATACTACAAGTGGTATTGATGTTACTAGTGATACTAGAGTTATTGATGATTATGTTTCTGTTGTCAATGGTATTACTCAAGAAGATTCTGCAGATATATTACTTAATGAAGATGATACTACAATATTGTTGATGGATTCTGGAAAATATGTAATAGCTAATGCTGCATTCTCTCAAGCAACCATTGCTAACACTACTTACGAAATAGATTTTAAAATCAAAGATGTAGAGAGTATAGTTACTTCAACATTGGCCGCACCTCCAACAATTAATACTCATGCGGATATTGCAGATGGTGGAAAATATAATAGTAGTTCTTCTGGTAATACAATTTTAGCAAATACAGATAAAAATAGTTTAATCTTTCCACTACCACAAAGTCCAATTAAAGATACAGCTGCAGGTGGTAACACAGTAAGTTATATTTTCAAGAAAGTTGAAAAAGCATTATCTTCCACTTCTACAGGAAAATTAACAATTACATTATCCAATCCTAACTATCGGTTTATGCCAAGTAGTGGAACATTATCTACAACAAATGCAAGAGAAAATTTTATAGTAGTAGTTAAAACGAATGCAAGTTCGGCTCAAACATTTATTAATGCAGTTTCCTCTACTGCAACACTACCAAGTGCAGCAGCAACAGAAGCAAGAGTAATGGGAGTTGGTAATTATCTTGATTTAGGTGCAGTTAATGACGCTGGTACAACTATTAGGCCAGTTGAAATTAATGGTACTAGACAAACAGTAGACTTATATTGTAATACTAATGCCGCTATTGTAGCAGATGTTATTTATACTGTAGAAAGTTCCGCTATAAAGAAAGAACCTGGACCCAGAACAAAAACATTAGTCTCAGGAAATGGATCACATATTGTAGCAACTACTGGATCTCCAGCAGTTCCCACAAATTCTGTAGGTAGTGGACAGTTCTATTTTGAAACTCCAAATCAAACCGCAACAGGAACAGATAGTATTCCAGTTTCAGATGCATTTAATTTGGTTAAAGTTGTCGATTCAGGACAACCATTTATTCATGTAACTGCTGCAATGATGACAGCAACTGCTAATAACATTACAGATAGATACACATTTGAATCGGGACAAAAAGATAACTATTATGATCATGCAAGTATTAAATTAAAGCCTGGACAGCCTGGACCAGCCGGAAAAATTATGGTTGTAGTTGATTATTTTAACTGGGATGGTGGAGAAGGTTATCACTCTGTTGATTCCTATCCAACTTCAGGATCTTATAATAGAGTAGATGCTGCAAGTACAAAAACTTTTAGTTATTCTGTAATTCCTGACTTTACTTCACCAACAGATGGTAGTACAATTAATTTGAGAGATACATTAGATTTTCGACCACGAAGAGAAAATGCAGATAATGATATGTCAGCTAATACACAAGCGATTGAAGGTATTCCAACTCCAGATCCGGATGGTACAATTACTTCAACCTTCAATTATTATTTGTCGAGAGTTGATAAGATAGCACTTACTAAGGATAGAAAATTTAAAGTACTTAAGGGTGAATCTGAACTTGATCCAATAGCACCACCGGATGATGAAGATTCAATGACATTGTATACATTGCAAATTCCTGCATATACTTTTAATCTCACTGATATTACTACAAGATATATTGACAACAAACGATTTACCATGAGAGATATTGGTAAATTGGAAAAGAGAATTGAAAGAATAGAATATTATACAGCATTGTCTATATTAGAAAAAGAAACCGCAGCTAGAGAGTTTTCTACTGGCACTGCAAAAGATTCATTATTTAATCCAACAGGAACAGCATTCAAGAGTGGTATACTAGTTGATTCATTTAGTGGTCACGCAGTTGGTGATGTAATTAATGATGATTATAATGTCTCAGTAGAATATGCCAAGAAAGAAATGAGACCGGGATTCTATTATGATAATCATAGATTTTCATATAGTTTAGCTTATAGTAATAACGTAACAAAGACAGGTGATTTAGTTACTCTACCTTATACTGATACAGATTTTATCAAACAACCTTTTTCAAGTGACAATCAATCTTTAAATCCATTTAATATTACAAATTTTATGGGTCACGTAAAAACATTTCCAGCTTCTGATACATGGTTTTCACAAGGAGTTCGACCAGATGTTACAACGAACTTAGAAGGTCAAAATGATAATTGGACATTAAGTCCTTCTACTGGCAGAACAGGATTTGGTACACAATATGATGATTGGAGTACTAATTGGAGTGGAAAACAAAAAACTGAACAACCACAAGCTGGTGTAGATAAAGTAGGTAAGACAGCGAAAGCAAATAGAAGTACTTCAGAAATGACCGATTCTAAATCTAGAGTTGGTATTAGTGCAAATACACCTCCAGAAGCAGTTCTTAAAACAATAGGTAATAAAGTTATTGATACAACAGTTGTTCCTTATGTAAGGGGTCAAACAGTATTCTTTACAGCAACAGGATTAAAACCACTTACTAATGTTTATGTGTATTTTAGTGAGACAGATGTTTCTACAAATATAAGACCAGCAAGTAAATTAACCCTTATTGCCGCTAATGGTACATTTCAAGTTGGTGAAACACTTAAAGACGGAGCAAATAATTTTGGAACAATTATGTTGGCTTCAAATACAACTAATAATACTGCTACAGTCTTTATTTCAAATATAACTGGAAATACTTCTTCTACAGATAGTGCACCTTATGGTTCATCAAACACATTACCAGAAGGACAAAGAGAATCTTTTGGTACAGGAACTATTGGTGATGCAACTCACGTATTTACTGTTGCAAATACAGTAGAAGGATTAACTAGTGAGGCGACAGCAAACGTTTCTACAAGAGTTCACTATGCAGTTGGTGTAGCTAATGGTATTATGCAATCAGATGATACTGGTTCAGTTGCAGGAGAATTTCATCTTCCAGATGCAACTTGGAGATCGGGAAGTAAACTTCTTAGAGTTACAGATAGTGCAATTAATAATGTTGAAGCTACAACCACAGCTTCAGAATCAACTTTTATAACAAAGGGTATTTTACAAAATCGTGAACAATTGTTGATTTCAACTAGAGAAGCTATCAATCAAAGAGAACTTCCAAATTCTACCGCAATTGTTAGAGATACTACATCTCGTACAACAGAAAAGAGTAATTGGATTAATCCAATGTGTCAAACATTTCATGTTGATCCAAATGCATTTCCAAAGGGACTATTTTTAAGAAATGTTACCTTAAACTTTTATGAAAAAGATAGTAAAGTTCCTGTTAAGGTACAAATAAGACCCGTTGTTAATGGTTTTCCAAGTGGATCTAAAGTAATTCCTTTTAGTGAAGTTTCAATGAATCCAGATAAGATACAGGCTTCAACTACTGCAAATGCAGCAGTAGCAAATACAACTACAAGAACAACATTTACTTTTGATTCTCCTGTCTTTCTAACTCCTGATGAATACGCATTAGTTATTACATCAAATAGTACAGAATATAAATTACACATGGCAGAGGAAGGTAAAACTTCTACAGGATCTATTGCAAAAATATCTAAACCTTCATTTGTTGGTTCATTCTTTAAACCACAAAACGCAGGAGTTTGGGAAGCAGATCCAAATAAGTATATCATGTTTAATATGCAGAGAGCAGATTTTACTGTAGGATCAGGAGGAGATACAAACTTTGCAAAATTTATTACTTATGCAAATGCGGCCTCAGGAAATACAGCTAACGTACTTGCAGATGTAATTAAAGTTGGAACTTCTTCAATAAATTTTAGTGATACTGACATTCAATGGAAATATGCAGCATCTAATGGAACATTCGCATTAACTGATGGTACTGAAGGTTCAGCTACTTATGTAAAATACAGTCCAGATCAAAACTATGCATTAACAGATAGAAAAAGAATAGTTGCATCTACAAATGGTTCATTTAGAGTTAGAGCTGAAATGACATCTTCTAATTCTCATGTTTCGCCTGTTATAGATCTTGATCGTCTGAATTTAATTTCTGTTGAAAACCTTGTTGATAATGGTGGACTTGCAAATTCAGATTTTTCAATAACAACAAAAGGTTCAGGTTATGTAAATGTTATGTCATCTGCATATACTGCAACTATAACAAGTGGTGGAACTACTAATACCGCAACAGCAAATGTTCATGTAGAATTAACAATGAACGTTAATTCTAATTCTACCACAATATCGAGTGCAAATGGTGGATATACAGTAGACAGTAGTAATCCAGGAGCATTCGTTGTTGGTGAAGCGGTAATGTGTAACGTAGCTTCTGATGTGAATGCAAATAATAGTGGAGTATATGGAATTGTTTCAGCTGTTACTCACTTAGAAGGAAATACTTCAAAGAACGTTTCTTCAGTTACTATAAAAACAAATGCAAATAATAAAACTGTCGCTACTTCTGGAGCCGGAGCATTTCAAAATGGTTGTCTGATATGGGCAAATCCTAACGCACAAACAAATTCAGTTTCAGGCGCCGGAGGAAGTAATACTAAGATGACAGTCTTAGTTGCCAATGGACATGTTTCTAATGTTGTGGTAGTTGATTCTGGATCGGGATATACTCAAAATCCAACAGTTACACTTTCAACAGTTAGTGGAGCTGGTTCAATTAATGCAGCAGTACAATGTACTGGAGAAGAAAAGAATAGTGGTGGCCCAATTTCAGCGAAATATATATCAAGAAGGGTTACACTTAAAGATGGATTTGATGCATCAGATTTAAAAGTTATTCTAAACGCATACAAACCATTAGGTACAGATGTTCATGTATATTATAAAGTTAAGAACGCAGATGATCCAGAAGATTTTGATGTTAAAACATATACGTTAATGACACAAGAAACTTCTTCTGGAACAATTTCTAAGGGTAAAGAAGATATTCAAGAATTTATCTTCAAATCTCCAAGTGAAACTACAGCATATACATCGAACAATGTACGATATGAAACTTTTAAAATATTTGCAATTAAGATAGCATTGGTTGCAGATACAACTTATGATATGCCAAGAGTAAAGGATATGCGAGCAATCGCATTAGATTAATATGGGAACTATTCAAACAGAAGATACAAGATTTTTGAGAGATACCCACTCTAAAGCATTATTGAATACAGATTACAATGCCTTACAACAACATAGAAGAGAAAAGTTGTATTTTCAGAAGCAACAAAATGATATAAATATACTAAGAGGTCAAGTTGAAGAACTTAATACAATTAGAGTGGAAATGCTTGAGATTAAAACACTTCTTAAAGAAATTATTAACAAATAGGAGCTATAAACCATGACTGCCAATGTCGCCTTAACAGATACCTTTGACCAATGGAGAGTCAAGACTAATGAGGTTGTGGTAATGACACAAACTGATGGAATGAGTAATTTCAT